>Ga0256827_10000341_pt1 | contig 28387 bp, 26 predicted proteins | sample CV84metaG_FD_185977 | JGI IMG/M metagenome (GOLD analysis project Ga0256827, IMG submission 185977) | Hydrothermal vent microbial communities from East Pacific Rise, Pacific Ocean - CV84 | ecosystem: Environmental > Aquatic > Marine > Hydrothermal vents | place: Pacific Ocean: East Pacific Rise...
TGAATCGTCTTTCGGGCTGCAAAGATACTATTTATTTCAATTTTTGAAACAAAAAATACGCTTTTCTCAAAAATTATTCATCATGATCATATTTTTAAGATTAAAACGCATTATTATTTATATACACATCAATATTTTCTATTTTTGCCACCTGTTTTCAAAATGTATACCAATGAAAAAAATAATATTTATCCTGGCATCCTTATTATTTGTTATTAATATCAATGCGCAAGAAATAAAAAAGAATACCAACCCTAATGCGCCTGTACTTAAATTCGACAAAATAGAATATGATTATGGCACCATTTATCAAAACTCCGACGGACATATAAACTTTGCATATACCAATACAGGTAAGGAACCTTTAATATTTGCCCGTGTGAAATCTTCCTGTGGTTGCACCGTCCCCAAATGGTCGAGGCTGCCACTGATGCCGGGAGAATCGGACACTTTACGAATTGAATACGACACTAAAAAACTCGGAGAGTTTCATAAATCAATTACCATCAGCTCTAATGCCAGTGTCCCCAAAATGCTTATCAGGATCAAGGGTAATGTCATCCCGGAAAGTGCTATAAACATTCCCGAAAATAATATTGATAGTGAGTTTTCACCAAAGAATAAATAATTAATCATTTATAATCAATCATTGAAAAAAATATATGACCTTTGTGTCCAATCTATAATATGTAATAAATAATAATTCAAGCTATGCCAGGAATATCAAATAAAGGAAAAGCAATGCCAGAATCTCCTATCAGGAAACTGGTCCCTTATGCCGAAGCAGCCAAGAAAAGAGGTGTAAAAGTATACCATTTAAATATTGGACAACCGGATATTAAAACACCGGAAGTGGCCATGAATGCCATTAAAAACTATGACGAAAAAGTAGTAGCATACAGCCATTCTGCCGGTAATCAATCATACAGAGAAAAATTAGCCGCTTATTATCAAAAAAACGATATTGATATTAATGCCGATGACATTATTGTAACAGCCGGAGCCTCGGAAGCCATACTCTTTGCCATTCAAAGTATTATGGACGAGGGTGACGAAATCATCATCCCCGAACCTTTCTATGCCAACTATAACGGATTTGCTACCAATGCCGGTGTGACTGTAAAACCCATTTTTTCGGATATTAAAGATGGCTTCTCTTTACCCAGCATCTCGGAATTCGAAAAGGCTGTAAGCCCTAAAACCAAGGCGATTATGGTTTGTAACCCTAATAATCCTACAGGTTATTTATATTCCAAAGAAGAATTGGAAGTATTAAAAACCATCGCTATCAAACACAATTTATATTTAATTGCTGATGAGGTATACCGTGAGTTTGTTTATGATGGTGAAAAACACCATTCGGTGATGAACCTCGAAGGTTTAGACGAACACAGCATACTTATCGATTCTGTTTCTAAGCGTTATTCTGCCTGTGGTTTCCGTATAGGCTGTATGATTAGCAAAAACAAAGAGTTAATGGCTACTGCCATGAAATTTGCTCAGGCCCGTTTGAGCCCTCCCAGCTTTGGACAGGTAGCCAGCGAAGCCGCTTTAGAAACTCCACAGTCATACTTTGATGAGGTTTTAGACGAATACCTTAAGAGAAGAGATGTGGTAGTAGAATCTTTAAATAAGATTGAGGGTGCTTTTTGCCCTAACCCCAAAGGAGCCTTTTATGTAGTTGCCAAATTACCTATCGACGATTCTGATAGATTTTGTCAGTGGATGTTAGAAGACTTTAACTACCAGAATCAAACTGTGATGTTTGCACCTGCCAGTGGCTTTTATAGTACCAAAGGCTTGGGTAAAGACGAAATCAGAATCTCTTATGTACTCAATACCGAGGATTTAAAAAACAGCATGATAGTTCTTAACGAGGCTTTAAAAGTATATCCCGGACGAAAATAATATCTTATTACCCATAACAGAAGAAGCGGATGAATCATCCGCTTCTTTTTTTATGTCTTCAGTTTATTGTATCATCTCCTGGCACACTAAACAGGTACGAAACACCGCTAACTAACAAAAGTAATCATAATAATTCATAAATTATTGTTATTTATTGATTTTTTTTGAGAATTCACCCGAATTCATTTGGAATATTTCTAAATATTAGTTATTTTTGTTAGGAACAATTCCTTATTTTAAAAGTTTTACAGTTTATGCGGCAACTAAAAATTAACAGATCTATTACCAATAGAGAAAATGCATCTTTAGACAAATACCTTACTGATATAGGTCGTGAAGGCCTGATTACAGCTGACGAAGAGGTCATGTTGGCTCAAAGAATTAAAGATGGCGATGAAATTGCTCTCAACAAATTAGTGAAAGCAAATCTGCGGTTTGTAGTTTCGGTGTCAAAACAATATCAAAATCAGGGATTAAGTTTACCCGATTTAATAAACGAAGGAAATGTTGGTTTGATTAAAGCTGCCCGCCGTTTCGATGAAACACGGGGGTTTAAGTTTATTTCGTATGCGGTTTGGTGGATACGCCAATCGATACTTCAGGCTTTGGCAGAGCAATCCCGAATCGTGAGACTACCTCTTAATCAGGTGGGGTCTATCAACAGAATTAAAAAGACTATTTCGCTGCTTGAGCAGGAATATAACCGCCCCCCTACCCACGATGAAATAGCCAATTATCTGGAAATACCCGTAAGCAGTGTGAAATCGGCTTTGCGTATCTCCAACCGTTCGGTATCTATTGATGCGCCCATCTCTAACGAAGATGACTCGGCCTCCATGGTAGATTTTATTACCAGCGACGATGCAGTAGCTTCCGATGACATCCTAATCAACGAGAGCCTGCAAAAAGAAATCCAACGGTCTTTGGATACACTTTCCGAGAAAGAAAGATCCATCCTAAATCTGTATTACGGTATAGGTATGAACCATGGCTTAACCCTGGATGAAATTGGAGATAAATTCGACTTAACGCGCGAAAGAGTCCGACAGATAAAAGAAAAAGCTATCAGAAGACTTAAACACCCCTCTCGTAGCAAAATACTCAAATCATATTTGGGTTAGTATAAAGAAAAGAAGCTAAGGCTTCTTTTTTTTATGCATCCGCAATTAAAACTATTGCCAATCTGTCATTTTTTTATAGTTTTATACAGCGGTACAATAGTTGCACAAAAGAGTGTTTTAAACCAATCAAAGGATGTCTACAAAACAAGAGAGAGATGAGTTGATCAAAGCCATATTTTACCCCATGGTATTTGTGATACTGATGTGGATAGTCAAGGGCTTCGAGACCCTTTGGTCGGTACACCTGGGTCATTTTGGTTTATATCCTTTACGGCTGTCCGGTTTATTAGGCATCATTACCATGCCTTTTCTACACAACGACTGGGACCACTTAATCTCCAACACCTTTCCATTTTTATTTTTGGGGAGTCTGCTTTTTCTTTTTTATAAAGAATTGGCCTGGAAGATACTTATATGGATCACCCTACTCACCGGTGTCTGGTTATGGTTTGGCGCACGAGGGGCTTATCATATTGGCGCCAGTGGCATTGTATATGGCCTGGCTTCCTTTTTGTTCTTTTCAGGTATTTTCAGAAAGAATAAAAAACTACTGATCATTACCCTCATTGTTGCATTCCTGTATGGCGGATTGATTTGGGGGTTCTTTCCGGAGTTCTTCCCTAATAAAAATATCTCCTGGGAAGGACATCTCTATGGCTTTATTTCGGGACTTTTAATGGCCATCTATTATAAAAAGGAAGGCCCAACACAGGATATTTACCATTGGGACGATTCCGATATCCCCGATGGCGAGGATGCTTACTGGCGCTCCGAGATTTCTACCGATAAGACAGCTTTAAGCAATCAGGCACGTCCCACTCACATCCACTACCATTATAAAACAAGCACTAAAAAGAAAAAAGACGAAAAAACTAACTAAGCTGATTCTCTGTCTTGGTATTAATAAAGAACTTATTATAAATCAACAAACTAAAGGCTGCTAAACCACCAATAGCAGCAATAACCATCCAAATATTTGAGGGATGATAGTTGATCCACAAATAGTCTACCAACTCTCTATGAGTCATATTCATATGCGTAGCCAAACTATTTATTTGCTCTGTTTGGCTTAGCGATTCCTGCATCTGAAAGCCCTGATTAGCAGCCTCTTTTTCAGCAAAACTCACCAAATCGCTCACTTTTTCGTAAACAGGTCCGCTGACGATACCTGCCAGGATATTACCAATAAATAAAGGAATAAACGAATAGCCCATATATAAAGCCTTTTTATCAGCCGGTGCAATATTACCAATGTATTCGGTAATCTTTGGTGATGAGGTCATTTCGCCCACAGCAAAAACAAACATAAAAGCCAGTATAAAAACCGGATTCTGGGTTATCATGGTAAGGCTCAAGCCAATAGTACTCACAATAAAACCACTCACCATCACACTTAAGGCCTTCCATCTCATAATAAATCCACTTATCATCACCTGAAACAGCACAATAAACATAGCATCGAAATTGGTCAGGAATTCAGGGTCTAACTGTTGGCCATTGCTGTAGTTCTCAACAATAAACGGAACGTGTTGAGAAAAGTAATGTACCATATTAGAGGTATCTACCCATTGCTCAATAAACACAGGCAGGGTAAAAAACAGCTGCAAATACATGGTCCAGAACCCAGATACTATCACCAAAAAGACAACAAATTTCATATCCGAGAAAACCGTTAAGATATTCTTTCCTATGGTTAATAAAGTATCGGCAAATGGTTCATCTTTAACTTCGTGCTTAGGCTCATTATAAAACAGAATCAGGATAAAGTTTAATGATATGATAGCTGCTGAGATATAAAACACTAAATCGTAAGAGGCCCCTTTAAAAGCCAAAGTGAGCAAAGGCCCCATAAACGAGCCGATGTTTACCATCATATAAAAAATACCAAAACCTATGGAAGATGTTTCATCATTGGTAGTTTTGGCAATGGTAGCCGATACTACCGGTTTAAATAAGGCAGCACCAACAGCCAAATACAGATAAACCAAGAAAACTCCAGTGAATGTATTGAATAAAGGAATCAAAATAAAAGCCGAGGCATAAATAACAAAAGATAATAAAAGCACCCTTTTATAGCCCCATTTATCGGCAATAGCACCTGTAATAACCGGCAGAAAATACAGTATTCCCGTACCTACTCCCATGATAATACCCTTTTGACTTTGCGAAAACTCCAAACCTCCCACTTCTGTTGATCGGGTCAGGTAATTAGCGAAAAGCATAAAAAAACCGTACCAGGCAAATCGCTCAAATAGCTCTATTGTATTAGCCACCCAAAAAGTTCGTGGGAACTTCTTGAATACACTTGTTTTAGTATCTGTCATAAATTTTGTTTAAGGAAGTGCGTAATTAATAACGGCCAAAGTGTCGCAACCCCAATTACAAGCAGCCGAATCATGAACCATTTCTTTTGCATCTACATAAATACTTACCCTAAAATCGGAGGTATCACCTATGGATTCTCCTGATATAAATAACACATCCAGACTCTTGGCCTGAACGCCACGCACCCAAAAAGTATCGCTTACCACCTCGTTTACTACAGAATTATTAGCATACTTAGGATCATAATATTTGATAGTAAACCTTTTTGAGGTATTCAGATTGTTTGTTAACAGGTAATCTACATCATAGGAAACATACTCCATTTCCTTTGTTTCGTCCTTACTACAAGATGATAATATGCTTATACTACTGATAGTTATAAGAATAATTAGGCTGATAAATATTTTTGATAAGTTCTGCATAATAAAAAAGATAGTTAGTATAGCAAAGATAAGATATGATTGTTAGCAGCCAAAAAAAAAGAATATTTTTTTTTAGCTCGTTGCTTTTTATAAATTTGCCTAAAAAATTTCTATGCTTATTAAAATATACCCCGATAATCCCTCTCACAAACACCTTAAACAAGTAAGAGAATGTCTGCTGGATGGTGGTGTTATTATTTACCCTACCGATACCGTTTATGCCTTTGGGTGTGCCGTTAATAAAAACAAAGCTATTGAACGCATCAGTGCTTTAAAAGGCATCAAAAAGAAAGAAGCTGATTTCTCTTTTGTTTTTAGTGAGCTTTCACAAATAAGCAACTACACCAAGAATTTCGATAAAACTGTTTTCAAATTAATGAAACGAAACCTGCCGGGGCCTTTTACTTTTATCTTAAATGCCAATAACAGCATCCCAAAAATATTTGGAAACAGAAAAAAAACCATCGGTATCCGTATTCCAGATAATCAGGTGGCTACCGAGATAGTCAATTTACTGGGCGAACCTTTAATCTCTTCCTCCATTAAAGATAACGACGAAATTATTGAATATAACACCGATGCCGAGATCCTTCACGATGAGTTTGGAGATCAGGTGGATTTGGTAATAGATGCCGGCTATGGCGACAACCAAGCCTCTACTATTGTGGATTGTACCATGGACAATATTAGCATCATCAGAGAAGGAAAAGGGATCTTGGAATATTAATAAGCCATTACGCTTTTCGCCATTTACGTAAAAGGAACCAGCTCACGGCTCCTGTAATCAGACCAAAAACTACCGCCAAAACTACCGCCCCAACGTAATACTGCAATAAATCTCCTTTAATATCCTCGAATGTCAAATCCGAAGACAGCTCAGGAATAGAACTCTCGCCAAATATCAGACCTCCTGTAAGGAAACTAAAATAGATAATAAACGGAATAACGGGTGGAATACTAATATTTGCCGCTATTAAAGCAATGGCTTTATTAAGTTTAAAAGGAATGGCCAGAGCCACCGTAATGAGCATCTGAAATCCCCAAACAGGAAAAATCCCCATAAAAAAACCAAAACCTAAAGACAGAGCTATTGTAGCATTAGAATCCTGTGTATGAAGTAGTTCCCTGGTAATAATACGCTTGATACCTCCTTGCCTGATACGGTAATACAAATCACGAGGCTTTATCCATAATAAGGCTATGATGACTAAAAGGCTATTTAATACACTGATGCGAAAGAAATCCCAGAACTTCCTAAAATGCGATATCCTGTCTTCGGGATATTTCACATCTATGGAAACCCAATGCATGGCCACACCTTTCCAGCTCAAGCGTACCAATGACTCTATCTCAAACTCATATCGGCTGGTGAAAAAGCGCATAGATTCCAGGGCTTTTAAAGGATATAAACGGTAACCTGATTGAGTGTCGGGGAGTGTTTTAGCCGTTTCGAGCTTAAACCAGAAATTACTGAACTTATGTCCAAAGCTACTGCCTCCCGGTACCCCTTTATCCTCCATATTTCGGGCACCCACAATCATCGAATCAGGAAATTCCTCAATCTTATCTAAAAAAGCTGATAAATCCTTGGCCAAATGCTGACCGTCGGAATCAATAGTAATGGCATAGTCATACCCACTTTCCAAGGCTTTTTTAAAGCCTGTCTGCATGGCTTTTCCCTTGCCACTATTCCTGGATAGATGAATCACCTCTACATCTGGATACCCCGAAAGAATGGCCCGAGTTTCATCCGTACTCCCATCGTTTACAACGATGATATTAGAAGTATACTGTAGCACATCATCCATCACTGCTTGTAATTTCGACGCATTATTATAGGTCGGAATTAAAACAACTATTTTCAGCTGATTAAATCTATCTTGTAATGTATCCGGAATCAGTGTCATTATTTATTTTAAAATAGCCAATTGCCCCAGTGCTTTAAAACACACTTTTTCTTTATCAAAAATCTGGGCTTTAATCTTTAAATCATCCCCGTCTTCCTCTGTTATCTCAATCTCCACCCTCAATAAAGCCACCTCTTGGGGATTGATCATCTGAAGAAATTTCATATTCCCCATCTTTTGTATTTGCAAAGGTTGTTTCAGCGAAAACTCCAGCAACTCCTTAAGCATTTGCATCATGGTAACACCCGGTAGCACCGGCACATCGGGGAAATGCCCGTCAAAAATAGGATGAGCCGCATTAAGCTCTACTTCAAACAGATGCTTATGCTCTATTTGTTCACTTTCCAGAATAGTGTATAAATGGTTTAATAACATTAGTTTACAGGAATTAGTTTTATACTTATCTCGGGCTTATTTTGTTGTATGCGAATAACCGCATTTTTTTGCATTTCGGCAATAGCCAGGCATTTATTTTTTCCTCTATATCTTTCAACTCTTAAGGTTTGTTGATCTTTTTGAAAAAATAATACGGGTGGCGCATAATAAACCCAATCCTCTGCTCTTTGGTAACTGTTATTACCCTGAGGAATACGGGTTTGTAGAAGCATAGCGATATTTAAAGCAAACGATTCTCTTATAAACTTATAATCAAAATGTTTCATAATATAATTAATCACATATCCACCTTCATTATCGTAGCTAATATCAATCACTTTTAAACCAAAATCGGTCATCATCACTACCCTCCTGTTCTGCTCAGTCTTCTTAAAGATCATCATACCACTTATATGCTGCTCAAAAGCGTCTATCTTACAACGATAATTGGCTTGTCCGTTTTCTTGATAGTCAATCATTGAAGCTAAGCTAACGGATTGATTTAAGGTCTGTTTCTCCAAGCCATTCAAAACCTTTGGCGCACAAGAATACAGCCCTAAGAACAAAACAAATAGTAAATATATTTTTATTGACTTTCTACTCAAAGACATCTAATTCAATATTTTCATTTTTCTTGATTTCGGTAAAGATCATCTTAGTATAATCACCCGAAGGCTCGTGCATTAACATCATTTTTACATCGGCATTCTCTTTGGAAAACCATATTTCCATATAGTCTAAATAGCTCGAAAGCTGCTGATCTTTAGGATAAAAACGAATAATGATATGCGCTTCATTCTGATAATACTCTTTTCTATAATTCTTACTATCACTTAATAAATCACCTTTAATGCTTCCTGTTATCAGGCTGTTCATCTGATCAAACATCTGATTAGAGCTCATATCACTCTTAAACTCATCGGCCCCATCTTTAACCGTTAATAAACCATCGTTCATAATCATGGTATAATGATATGGCTCCTGGTATTCCCAACGTATTTTATCAGGCTGTAAAAACCAAAACTCACCCTTGGAAATCACTGCTCCATCGAGGAAACTCAAAACTTTCTGCTGCTCAAATCGGGCTTGCAAACTGAGAACTGTTTTTGTTTGACTTTCAATCTTAGTTATCCACTCCTGAGGATTTTCCAGCTTTTGTTCTTGTGCCCATAAAGCAAAAGACAAAAACAGCAAACCGATAAAAACAAACGCACTTTTAATCTTCATCACCTATTGTTTAATAAAACCAAAAGATTGCAAATCACTTTTTGAAATCACTCTTGCTATATAAGCACCGGACTTCAAATTACTTAAATCCACTTGATTAGAGCGTAAAGCATACGATTTCACCAATGCCCCATTCATATTATATATTTCTAAAGTAGCATCTTCGGAAATCCCTTCGATAGTTAATATATGAGTCACCGGATTAGGATAGTGTTTTACATTGGAGGTTTGTTTCTCTGTTTCGTGGATGGCCAATACTGAATAAGCCAAAGCATAATCGGGTATACCATAGCCATAATCCGTATCGGGATTATTAGCTTGTGACGAAGAGGCTTCAATCAGCTCCATGATTTCCTTATTATTCAATTCCTGAAGCGCCTGCCACAAACAAGCTGTCATTCCTGCTATGGTAGGTGACGAGAAAGAAGTACCACTGCTATGGGTAATATCATCGGTATTGGGATTTGCTACCACAGTCCCACTTCCAACGGCACAAACATTAGGTTTTACCCTTGGATCATCGGGCAGACCTCGTGAGCTGAAATAGGCAATATTACCATCATAATCCACTGCGCCAATAGTAAATACACTATCGCCATCGGCAGGACTGGTAATATACTGCCAGGAATTACCACCAGAATTTCCGGCACTATTAACTACCAAAATTCCTTTCTCGGCAGCCATATCGGCACCAATAGTAACTACGGTAGTATTGCCATCCAAATCATCCCAGTCATGGTCCATGTTCGGATCGTCGAACACATTATAACCTAAAGAGGAATTAATCACATCGGTTCCTACGCTATCGGCAAAAGCAGCACCTACAACCCAATTGTACTCTTCGATAATATATTCATAATCAGTGAACTCTGTTCTAATTAGCCAATAGCTGGCCTCGGGTGCTGTTCCTATCATTTTATTTGGCCAGTAAGCACCCATGGTAGACAATACCTTAGTACCATGCGAGCTGCCTGCAAATACGTTATGGTCTTCCGAAGCAAAGTCTCTGGTACCAAGTATTCTCCCGTTATCCCATAAAGAATCAAAAATGATCCGTTCATCGGCACCAACAAAACCACCATCAAGAATGGAAATCACCATGCCTTGCCCCATAAAACCTTGTTCATGAAGCGGCACACCGTTAATCAGTTCTATCTGATCTAAAGCCTCACCATATTCTAATTCCTGAGCCGATTTATAGCGGTTCACTTTTGATCTTTCATTCACTACCAAAGCCTCTTCCAACTCCAAAAATGTTTGATGAGTTGATGGATTAGCCAAATCTTTATTAGGCAGCTTTGTATATGATTCAACAAAGGGCAAGGCCTCTATTTCGTCTAATAAATTCACATCAGTAGTCTTGATTAATATCACATTCATCCATTTTACTCTCGAAAAGACCTCTACCCCAATGGCAGCCACCTGTTCGACGTAGGTAGCCGTCATAGGCAAGTCAGAGATCTTATAATCAATATTATACCGACTTCTACGGTCGATACTTCTTTGAGATAAAAATGCCTCCGGATTGTCTAATGAATACCCATTATTATTTTTGTCGGTAAACTGAACCGCATAATAATCCGGTGCTACCTGAGCAAAAATATTTAAGCTCGTTAATAATAGTGTAAAGAGAATATATTTTTTCATTACAGTTTGTGTTTTTTAATTTATATTTTGGTAAATTTTATGGTTTCTGATAATTTATCTGATCTAAGTTCCAGGATATACATCCCCGAAGATAACGATGAAACATTCAATGGTATTTTTGAGTGATTATAGTTGATATTTTGTCTTTTTACCAACACACCTTGAAGATTATAAATCAACAATTCAACATCGGTATTATGATTTGCTTGCAATCCAACAAACAGGGTGTTTTTAACGGGATTAGGCGATAACTGTATATGCTTCTCAGCATTAACATCCTCATGCAGACCTAAGATATTTAAAGCCAGCTGAAAATCCGGCATGCCATAGCCATACAGCGTATCGGGATTAAATAGTTTATCAGCACTTTTTACAATAGCTTCTTTTATCCAAAAGGGAGATAATGTTGGATTTGCTGACCACAAACAAGCGGACATACCCGAAATAACCGGGCAAGAAAACGAAGTACCACTAGACTGTGCAATAGAAGCTGAACCCACAGAATACCCATAAGCCCCTGAGCCACGTGCTACCACATCGGGCTTTACATCCTCGCTCCAGGGAAAACCATGAGAGCTGGAATAAGCTATCACACCATTACCATTGACTGATCCAATGGTGAATACATCATAACCATCGGCAGGAGCACCTACATAACGCCAGGGCAGATGCCCGGAATTACCGGCACTATTTAATACCAACATCCCTTTTTGAGAAGCCATATTGGCGGCCTTGGTGATGATGGTGGTATTACCATCTAAATCATCGTAAGTATGATCAAAGTTGGAATCATCAAAATCGATATAACCTAAGGAGGTGTTTAAAATATCAGCACCCACACTATCGGCAAAAGCAGCACCGGCCACCCAGTTATATTCCTCAATAATGTTCTCGCTGTAAACATCTTCGGTTCGTATCAACCAATACGAAGCCTCGGGGGCGACTCCCACATGCTCACCGGGTAAATAACCGCCCATTATACTCAAGACAAAAGTTCCATGGCCATGATTGGCATACACCGTTTCGCCGGGTTCTACCATATTCGAAGTCCCTAATAAACGACCATTATCCCAAAGGTTATCAAACACTTTAGCGGTATCCGCACTGATAAAACCGGCATCTAAAACGGCAATCACCATGCCTTCGCCCTTGAGGTTCTGCTCATGCAGTTTCTCTCCTTTAAGCTGATGAATCTGTGTCCAGGCACCACCATAAAAAGCACTGTCATTAGAATTCGTTCCATTTGAAGCCTTTATAGAAAGGTCTGTATTCATCTCATTCTTAAACTTATCTGCAAATTTTGTTTTTAAGTTAGGATTATACACCATCGCCGTGTTTTTCACTTCCGGAAGCGCATTGATACTGGCAATATGATTTGGGTCATCTAATGAAATAATGATGGTATTAATCCATTTTACCTGAATAATCAGCTGAACATCGTCAGTAGCGGATAATACATTGGAGATATAAGCCGGATCGATAGGCAGATCCGATTCATTATAACCGATATAGTATTTTGCACGACGATCGATGGCCCTTTGTGATAAAAAAGCCTCAGGATGATCAATAGAATACGGCGTATGGTCTTTATCCTTAAATTCTACAGCAAATTTATACACCTCTTGCGCCTGAATCAGCATGGAGGATATTAGTATCATCAATAATAACAGTTTCTTCATCATAGTTTGTTTTTTAGATAAAACAACAATAAGCCTTTTGTAATTTCTTCAAAAATAGTAATTATCATCTTAAAGACAACGATATATCATTTAGGTTGCTGGACAGATAGATTAAAGCTTTAAAAACTTCATAGAAATAAAAGATGACTCCGTTTGAAGCTGAATGATATAAACACCCGCATCCAAAGAAACCAGCGACATCCGTTCTTGCCACTCATCTATCGTTGAATAAGCTGACTTATGCAGTATTTGCTTTCCGTTGATATCTCTAATAATGATATTGATGGATCCTTTAGCCCCTTTTTTTAATGATAGCGTAACTTCCTGTGTGACGGGATTGGGGAAAATGCTAAAATCTGTATTTTCATAACGTCCTAATTCCGTGGTAGCAGTGCCAATATTTGGGTTTTCTAATTCTACATCGGTAAAAAGATAGTAAGCCCCCGGATTAACTTTTGGTTTCCATATAGCATCATCTCCCAACTCAATAGTAGCCGAAGTAAAATAAGAATACCAGGTGCCGCCATGAGGAAATACCACTTCAATATCTTTATATCCCACCCCAAAATTACCAACAACCACAGCATTCATATCGTCATGATGCAGAGTTACAGTTTTTATCTCGCCACGTAAATCGATATCATAATCTTCGGTTTCCCAAGTGTCGTTTTCCACTTTTAACCGATTCAAAACAGCTGTTACATCGTGTAAATACTTTCTTCTCCAGTCGTTTTGATATTCCCATTTAGGTGGTTTAGGGGTTAATCTGTCACTCTCGTTTCCACTTGGCCAGTTAATGGATAAATCATAACCCAGCTCTCCAAACTGCCAATACATCTTAGGGCCGGGAACAGCCAAATGAAATAAAGTAGACATGGCAATTCGTTCAAGACCAATACTCTCGTTTTTTATATCGTACCAACCCAGGCTATTACCCCAGCTATTATTATACACCATCTGCCGGTCTTCGTCGTGGCTTTCCATATACGCCACCAAATGAGGATCGTTCCAGTTTCTTCTTTGATAAGAGCCCCAGCTTAAATCCGATTTATCGCCTGTATTATAACCCATATTGGCCTCTTTATATTTGGGATTCATATTACCCCAAAGTAAAATACCCGAGTTGGCCAATATCTTTTCCTCCGAATTATCGGAGAGATGTTCAAAAATAACAATCGCATCTTCGTTCACTTCCCAAATAGCATCAGACATACGTTGTAATATTTGAATCCTACTGGCATCATAAGCCCAACCCTCGCCAGGCTTATTGGTAAAACCTTTGGTGAAGTCGAACCTAAAGCCATCGACCTTAAACTCTGTCAGCCAAAAAGAGTTAACACTATCAACAAAAGCCTCGGTATAGGCACTCTCGTGATTATAATCGCTTCCCCAATGATAGGCTTGATTTGGCGACACCTCATTAAACCAGGGGTTATCGGCAGCAGGACGATTTAAGGAATCATTCCAATACATTTGTACCTGAGGGTTTTGGTTAAAAGAATGATTCAACACCATATCTATCACTACGGCTATGCCATTGGCATGACATACATCAATAAACTCTTTTAATTTATCCTTAGTGCCATAATATTTATCCACAGCAAAATAAAAAGAAGGATTATATCCCCAGCTGCTATTCCCTTCGAATTCATTAATGGGCATCAGCTCAATAGTATTAATCCCTAAGTTCTTAAAATACGATAAAGTATCTATTAAAAACTGAAAGCTATGGTCTTCGGAGATATCTCTTATCAACACCTCATAAATCACCATATCGGTTATTTTTGGCGCCTGAAAATCATTGGTTTGCCATTCATAAGGCTCTTGTGCTGTTGTAAAAACAGAAGCTATGCCTGTGGTTTGCCCTTCGGGATATTCCGGTAGATCTGGGAATATAGCTTCGGGAATATAGGAATCATTCCAGGGGTCGGAGATCTGCTCGCCATACACATCGGCCACTTTCAACTCGCCGTCAATATAATACTGATAGATATAGGATTGTCCTGCTTCCAGTCCATCAATTTGTAACCAAAAACGTTCGCCATCGGGTGTGGGAATCATACGCACCTCATCAGTCACTTCCCAATTAGAATAATCACCAATAGCAAAAGCAAATTCTTTTCCCGGTGCCAACAAACTCAATAAGACAGAATGATCGCTTAAATAATTTACCCCATCACGCATGCCAGCAGGCAATGGTTGGGCCTGAATATCGCCCATGGCATAAATATAAGCCGAATCCCAAACCGTTTCGTCGGTCCCTATGGCTGCAACCTTAAACATGGTTTTACCGGCATTTTCCACCAAATAAGAGAAAGAAAAACCTTCGGCAGGATAATCTCCAATCAGTTCATCATTAATATATAATTCTAAGGATTGAGCTTCCATAGCATTAACTTCCACACTGATAGTTTGGTTCACCTCAACTATTTGTGCATTCACAGGAGAAACAATATTCACTTCTAATCCAGGTTCATATACATCAACAAAAATATCTGATCCACCCACATCACGCCCTACTTTACTACCATCGGCATTACGAAATACCATGGCCATTTGTTCAATTATCTCATCGCCTGTTACACCATAAAAATCCGTGATAGATGGTGTGATGACTAACTTATAAGTATTTTCATCAATACGGATTAATTTGGCTTTATCAGTATTTTCATTCCATCCGGCAATCACATGCTTCCAGTCGCCACCCGAAGAGCTGTTATCAGTAATCACTCCTGTATGGGCCCAGATATCACCGCTATAGTCGGCCAGTTCGCCATTCCCTTCCTGAGCATGAAAAATAAGAGTGACAGGTTGATCCTCAATGGGAAACGATGGCTCTGTCGTTACTACCTGAGAAAAAATCTGCAAAGGCAACAATAATAGAATGATTGATTGTATAATAAATTTGTTCATAGTTTACTTTTTTGATTGACGGCAAAGATAATTGAAATAGTGATGACTATGGTATTTGAGAAAATAGAAACCGATTTATCATCGAATCACTAAATAAAAGCATTAATTCGTTTTATTCCGGCTTTCAAACCAAAAAAAACTATTTTTGTCTCATATTATGAAGCCAAAACAACCAATTTATATTAAAATACTCAGCATCTTAATGATAACAGCCTTGCTGTTAAATGCTTGCCAGAAAGACAAAGCCAAACCTAAGTGGAATGTTGATTTGCTGATACCATTGATTAGCGATTCCATTACGGTAACAGATATTCTGGATGAGAATTTCTTTGTGGAAAACCCCGACCAATCCATCTCTTTGGTTTTTAGCGAAGAGCTTTTAAATATGAATATCGATACCATCATTAAACTACCTGATACCTTATTGTCTTTTGGTATTAGTTTGGATTTTTTGCCACAACCCATAGCTTTTGAACCAGGTGATACCATCATTAGTCAGCTGTTCTTCCTCCCTATTGAACTGGATTCTGAGGATTTTTCAAATATGGCCTTAGAGAAATCTATCATCAGACATGGCGATGTGGTGTTTGAATCCTATAACCAATCGGATACCGATTTAAAAGTGGTTTTGGGCATCCCCAAAGTGTATCATCCCGAATCAGGCAGCTTTTATTCCGAACAGAAAGTAACTCAAAACGAATTCTTCCAAAAAGCTTTCGACATCTCGGATTACCACTTAGACTTTAGCGGGCCCAACCACGACACCATAAATATGTTGAGCTATCAGGTGGATTTAATCATCCATCCCGATGAACCCGGCACAGTGATGGTAAAACCCGAAGACTCCATTGCCCTGAATGTGTATTTCAAAGATATTCTTTTGTATTACTCGCGTGGATATTTCGGTCATGAGACTTATGCTTTTGGTCCTGAGATTTACGAATTTGACATGTTTGAAGATATTGATGTTAAAGAAATCTCATTTGATGAGGCTGAAATATGGATAGAAATAAAGAATACTTTTGGCGAAGAGGTGAATATCAATGTAAAAGACATCACCGCTATCAATACCAACACTCAGGAAAGCCTTAGCCTCGAAAGTGATTTACTAAATACCGATTTATTTATCGACAGAGCCCATGAGATAGAAGAAGAATCCGGAAATATTGAAACTTCCACCTCCCGATTCGATTTCTCGGAAAGCAATTTCCCTGAGATTTTTTCTATTCAACCAAACAAATTTAGTTATGAGCTAAGTGTGGAAACCAATGTATATGAAGATTCTGCCAGTTTAAATAACTTCTTTTACTACGATCAACCTATTGCTTTATCTATTGATGCCAAAGTAAATGGTGGCCTAAAGATAGATAGTTTGTTTCAGGAATCACGCTTGGAATGGCAAGGAAAAGACTTGGATATCTCAAATGTAAGCGAGGGCAATTTAAAGCTGGTATTCAATAATGCTTTCCCTTTTGACTTCTTGATGAATATATATCTCGAAGATAAAGATATGACCATCATCGACACTTTGACTTATCAGTTATTCATGAAAGGAGGCCATTTGGATGAGAACTATTTTATTACGGCTCCTTATGAAACAAAAACGAATATTCCACTCGGTGATGATTTAAAGAAAAACATCAATAAAGCTGTTTTTGCCAGATACGAATTGGTATTAAACAGCACGAATAATGAATATATCAATATACGAAGTACCGATTATCTGCAATTTAAGATTATTGGAGATTTTGACTATTTAATTGAACAATAGGAATAACGACTATGTATAAACTACAGCTTTTCTTTCTTTTTATGGTCATCTCATTAATGAGTCATGCACAGCTTAACAACTATGATCTTTATTTACCTGCCAACACCAATGCTTCAGACAACAAGTATACCAGCCAGATTTATTATAATAGTCACCTGAACTCCAATGGATTGACTAATGGATTTTTGAATACACTAAACAAATCGGGCTATATTAGCGATGAGTTAAAGAACGATCAATACGAACAATTGAATGGCCATGTGTTAAGCAGCCATAATATGATAGCCGGTGCCGATTTTTGGATAAATAGCCAAGATGAAGATAAATTCAGTTATTATTTTGGTTTCGATCATCAACAGATTCTGGATAGTAAGATTGATGCCGATATCATTGGTTTGCTTTTCTATGGGAATAAAAAATATGCCGGCAAAAACTTAAACATTGATGACACCCATTTATACAGCACTTATTTTAACAGGATGAAAGTGGGTGGCGGCATAGACTTTGGCGATGGAGATACCAAACATACCATCAGCGGAGCATTAAGTATTATCTTAGGACAAAACTACGAAGAGCTCACTATCCATAAGTCGGATTTTTATACGCAACAAGAGGGTGAATATATCGACCTAAGCATACAGGCTGATATTGAGTTGGCCGATACCTCCTGGGCTAATATCTGGACCATCAATGGGATTGGCTCCTCCATCGACCTCTCTTATTCTCTGATAAAAGAAAATAACTATCATTTGGCTCTGAGCATTAAGAATCTGGGTATTATCAACTGGCGAAATGCTTCCTTTAGCGGATCGGCAGATACCAGTTTGAGGTTCCAGGGCATCCAAAACGACGATGATCAGGATCAAACCATTCCCGATAACTTTTCTTTTGACAACTTAAGAAATATCGTTTTTAAAGATGCCCGCGAAGAAGCTTTCACAAAAATGCTACCGATGGATATTCATATCACCGGAGGAAAATATTTTAGCAACAGTAAGTTTTACGCAGGTGTTTCCACCGTTTTCTTTCCCAGCTTACATCGCAGCTATATCGCCGAAGTATTCTTTACCTGGAACCATAAAGACAAATTCCATATCACTCCCATAGTGGCCTATAACAGTCTGGAACAGCTGACCGCAGGCTTAGCCATTGGTGTAAACATTTCAAAATCGATATCTATCCGGGCAGGCTCTTCTTATTTAACTTCCTCTTTTAATTCTCAGGCTCCGGCAGCTCAGGGTGGCTTTGTAAGCTTTATCTTCATCAAATAAAAAAAAGACCGCAAATGCAGTCTTTTAGTTTTTTTTCTTACCTCTTAGGACTTTTCTTTTGGCCTATCTTTTTACTTTTACCCAGTTTTTTCAACATCCTGCGCCTAAATTCTTTCTCGGCTTTTATCAACAACAAGACCTTTTTAGCCGAAAGTGCCTTCTCATATTTATTTTGATACTCTATAGTCAAAGCATTCATCTTTTTCATATGATTCTGAAAAAAGCTTAAGGCTTCTTTGGCTTTTTCTTCGGTTATCTCATCTTCGCTGCTTGCTAATCCCAAACGGAAGTCGCGCATCTCGGTTAATAATACCTCTTTCTTGGCTGTCGCTTCGTTATAAATAGGCCAAAACACTTCGGCTTCTTCGGGAGTTAAAGACATGGCGGTAGAGATATAAGCAATCTTCTCACTTTTAAACTTTTCCATATTCTTCCCGGACTGTCTTTGAGGCTGTGCCATCAAAAACAAAGCACTCAGGAAAAACATACTTACAAATAATACTCTTAAATTTTTCATCACTCTCACTTTTTAATTATCACTTAAATAAACTTCTAAAATTTCGGTATTAGTAACACCCTCTGCTAATAAAAAACTAATGTGATCATCTATATCACTGTCTTCAGGATCTTCATCAAATACAATCTCCTCTGCCATCCAGGCATCATCGTAAGAAGTGTATAAAAGCTCTTCGGCAATAAAATCCATACCATCCAGGTTTGAACCAGGGCCGGGTGTTAACAGAAGAAAAGCCACTAATATCACCGCCACCGAAACGGCAGAATACGACATCTGCGACCATAAAAAAAGACTATGCGATGGTGATACGAATGCGGCATTTACTGTTTTAGCTAAGATCTGTTGCTCCAAATCGTCAAAATAAGTGGCAGGCACTTTAAAAGCATCCACTTTGGTATTGGTTTTCTGAAAATTTGTTTCTTTAGTTTTCATATTCATTTGAGTTCATTCAAATAAAAAGGTTTAATGAGTCTTTATAAAATCTTCAATTTTTTTTACAGCATGATGATAATTGGCCTTTAAAGCCCCTTCGGATTTATCCAATACCACAGCCATATCTTTATATTTCATCTCATCGAAATATTTCAGATTAAACACCAGTCTTTGCTTATCGGGCAAGAGCAAAAGTGCCTTTTGTAGTTTTAGCTGAAACTCATCACCATCAAAATACACATCCGATTCAATATGAAGCAACAGCTGTTCATTATAATCGGAAGAGGTGGTATTAAACCTCTTCTTTTTACTCAAAAACAGCAAAGCTTCGTTCACTGCAATTCTATAAATCCAGGTATAAATATGGGCATCGCCTCTGTACTGACTTAATTTCTCCCAAACTTTAATAAAGGTGTTTTGAACCACATCGTCCGTATCCTCATGAACAATCAGCATACGCCTCACCAACCAATAAATACGTTCTTTATACAATTTAAGAATGATCTTAAATAGCCTGTCACGTGATTCCGGCTGCCCGATTAAATGAATAATATTACTGTCTTGTTCTTGCTGCAATTCTTTATTTATCTCTTTGATAACAAAATCTTCAAATAGTTTAAGCAAGATATTAATTTTCCGGAGCAATAAGCCGTCTTCCTCAAGAAAACAACTCCATCCCTCTTATAAACCATTCCGAACTTCTTTCTTCATCTGTTGTATGGCCTGATGGATAGGATCGGGATCCAGGCTTGAGAAATTCTGTATGATCAGACCACCTAACTCACTGGCATCGGCATTTGAACCTAATTTGGCAGCAGCCACATTTACTTGCTTAATACACTCTTCTTTGGCCGATATTAACTTGGCCCACGAATCGTTCGACACATACAACTGCTGACTCAAATTATGTTCAAACTCATCTCTGATGCTCTTGATTAAAATAGTTTGCAATTTAAAAGCACTTAAAGAAGGCGATGACAAACGGATGATTAATTGATGAGGATGGATACGCTCTAAGAACATGATTAAACGTTCGTGCGCCTGAAGCCGGATAGGGAGCAATACTTCCCGGTTTTTCTTACGGGTTTCCTTTTCTTCTTCGAGACTCAATACTGCTATCTCCTTAGCATTTTGTTGTTTTAATAAATAATAAGCGGTAAAAAACACAACTACCGAAGGCAAAGTATACTTTAGAATTTCAAGAATCATCATCATATTTATTTTTAAACAAAAATACATTTTTATTATCAACTTCACTCATAGTATCAATGAAAACATCATAAACTCAAGGTCTTATTTCTAAACACTTTTTTAATGATGCTTCATTTAAAGCATTTTAATACTTTTGCAGCAAAAAAATGGATAGAGGCAGAATTACAGGCAGTGTCAGGAAAAACATACAAATAGGTTCCGAGGTAGAGATTGTACAAAAACACCACCAAAGAAGTGGTGAACTCACCGAAGGTGTCGTTAAACGCCTATTAACAAAATCGCCTCAACACCCTCACGGGATTAAAGTTCAGTTAGATACCGGAGAAATTGGCAGGGTAAAATACGTTATTATAGAGTCTTAGTCCACCAATAAAGACGAACTATAAACCGAATGGCTATCGCTGATTTGTATCAAATAATAACCGGATGACAAAGAAGAAATATCTATTCTGTCGTCTGACAATATCCCCTCTTGCTGTATGACTTGTTTCCCCGAAATATGATAAATAGAAATATCAAAAGACCTGTCTAAAACAGTTGATATTTGAATATAATCTTTAGCAGGATTGGGATACACCACAAACTCAGCTGATGGCTGATTGCTAACAGCCGAAATCAGCTGCCCATCCATACCTATATCATCAAGCTGCCAGGTTTTACCACTTCCGGCCTGAGACACATACTGAAAAGCCAGATATACTTTATTCCCTTCTATAGCACTCAAATCTATCACTCCCGAAGTTTCCCATTCATATTCCCCAGAGGACCAATTAGCCTGATCGGTAATATCTGTCCAGTCGGCCGCATTAGGATTGCCTGTGCCGCTATAATTAGTGGAATAGAGCAGATTTAAAAAACAGTTGTCGTCATTATAGTCTTTCATCGAAGATTTAAAAGTCAACTCCTCGTCTTTATAGTTATAAAAATTGATGGCCGGTGTAATCAACCAGTCTTCGTTCTCAATATTTTCGCTGCCATTATAATTCGACATCTTGACAAAATATGTATCCTGATAATCGCCATTATGCCACTCTTGTTCGTCTCCGCTAACACTATACTGGCTGAATATCCCCAGTGTTTCATCATTAAAGTCCTCGAAAAAAGGAAGCGAGATAAAGCCCGGCTCTTGCTGTACCTGATAATGATATATCACTGTTTCGGTAGTATTATTTTCATCGTCGGTAGCCGTGATTTTATAATACACTTCGGTTCCGGCAACCTGAGCCGCAATTTGAGCCGTATAAACATCACCCGATGGAACCATAGGCTCCCAGTAATCCAAATCATTGGCATTATATCCATACATCAAAGAAGCCTCTGCAATATCACCATCATCAGTAATAGTAGCACTAACGGAAACCGCCTCCGATGGGGTTGGAGATTCAGGCTGATGGTTAACCTCCGAAATAACAGGCATCTCTGCACCACCCCAAACCATACTTACATATTCGGGATGATCCACATAAGGATTTCTGTTATTCTGGATATCATAAATAGCATTATTCCTGTCAATTTCCTTCTGGCTCACTGCATCTTCCTGATGCCACTGAATAAGCAGGTTTAAACACCATTCCTCAAAAACAGGATAAGACGTACCATCTAAAACGGCATCGGCATTGCTGCTATTGTTCTCCCAAGCGGAAATGATATTTTCGTAACGTGTAGCCATATAAAAATAAATACGGGCAAAGTCACCTTTATACTCATCAATAGGCTCAAAGATAGTTCCCGAATAACCAGCTGTGGAATTAGGCCCTTTTTTACAGCCATTCAAACTCGTCCAACTGGGGTTATTGGTTTCGCCAAAGGGCCAGTTACTACGCTGTCCGTTCACATAACCATCGGTAGGTACTATATGGAAAAGATCGGTAACCATAGGCGCAGCATCATTAAACCAACTCTTAGGAAAGCTATGCTCGCGGTTGTAACAACTACCTTCGCCGGAATAATTACCACACTGGTCTTCTACAAAAGTATATTCATAAGGAGGTGTACCACCGGGCACATCTGAATACATATCCCAGACCTTACCATTGGGTTTTTTATCAGTTGAGATAAAATGCTGCCACAGCTGATTATAAGTCTGGCTGTCATGATCATCAATAATGGTATAAAGGGCTGTTTTTAATGATTCACCACTTAAACCATTGGCATCATCGTAATAACCTTCAGGAATCTGAGCCTTTACCAGGCTTAGAGAAAACAGGGCTATAACTGCTAAATAATATCTTTTCATTGTTTTTATTTTGACATTTCACAAAAAGGGTTGCGAAAGTAATAAAAAAACAATCGATATATAAAACTTATAAAATGTTTATAGAGAAAAAACTAGAATTTACCCCAAAGTAGTGATCTTCTTCCACCTCTGCGTCGTGAGGTTCCACCAAAATCGAAACTAAAACCTAAATTAAGATAAACGTAATCATCATCTGAAATACCGGCTTCTTTAGCATCAATTAAATCGCCGCCATCACCTGAAAAACCGTGATAATCGGCACCAACAACAAAACTAGCTTCCTGAGTGATATAATAAACGATTCCAAAACCGGCTGTCATCACAGAGGCTTTACCTATGGCCGCATAACCATGCTGATTGATTAAATCTTCATTCATATTGGTTAAATAAGAACTAAAACGCATCATACCAAATCCGCCTTGCAGATAGGCATTCCATTTATCGCGCCTATAACGTCTACCCTGAATAATTTGATTAATATTTAATCGCGCAATCCCCATATATTCGTAGAAGCTATTTCTAAATCGCTGATCTTTAGTATAATCCCTACTCTGAAGTCTTCCTAAATTCATTTGAAAAATAGCTGTAATAGGGCCAAAACCTTTGGCAAAATAGCCATGACCAGCAAATCCTAAAGATTGTGGGAGAATTAACAATCTGTTATCATTATGTTCATTTAAATCACCTACATAAGAAGCCGTACCTAAACCGAAACCTATTCCCCAGGGACCACTCCAATCCATCCTATGTTGCGCATAGGAAGTACTATAAGCACCTAAAAAAACTAATCCAAAAACAAAAGATACAATAATTTTTTTCACAATAATTCTTTAAATTCTCAGCTAAATTACATTTTTTTTACTTTATTTCATAACAAAGGTTACAATTATGAAAATATTATTTATGGCGTCATAAAGTTCAATAAGCCAAAACAACTAAAACTTTAACAAATTCATTAATAAATACTTCATCCCTACCGCACGAACTTTATACTTCCCTTTCTTTTCTTATGATTTATTATCATTGACATTTGCGTATAATGTGTATTTTTGTTGTATGCTTTATTGTGGCAACCCTTTGCAGAGTAGCAGAGACTGATTATCAAGACATTAATTTATGGATATTAAAGTAAGAACAGCCAGACTAAGTATTTTCTCTAATGTTTTTCTTATCATCATTAAAATCATTACCGGAATACTAACTGCTTCGGTGAGTATATTATCCGAGGCCATTCACTCCGGTATCGATCTTTTGGCTTCTGCCATCGCTTTTTTTGCTGTTAAAATATCCTCTCACAAACCCGATGAACGACATCCTTACGGACATGGTAAATTTGAAAACATCTCCGGCGTTATCGAAGGCCTGCTGATCTTTATAGCTGCTTTCTGGATTATTTATGAATCGATACATAAGATAATACATCCCAGCGAGATAAAACATTTCGAGGTGGCTGCCTCAGTGATGTTTATTTCGGCTATCGTTAATTTCTTTATCAGTCGCCGGCTCTATAAAGTAGCCAAAGAAACAGATTCCATTGCCTTAGAAGCCGATGCCCTACATCTGAAGACAGATGTTTACTCATCCTTAGGCGTAGGTTTTGGGATGCTTATTATTTGGCTCACAGCTTGGCATTTCTTTGATCCCCTTATCGCCATAGCGGTGGCTCTTTTCATTATGAAAGAAGCATACGATTTGGTAAAGAATGCTGTAAATCCATTGTTAGACGTACAGATTAACGAAGAAGAACTCAACAAAATGGAAGGCATCATTAACAGTTGTTGCCAAAAGAAAAACCTGAAACATAAGGAACTTCGAAGTCATAAAAGCGGAGCTACCCTTTTTATTGATTTTGTTTTATTGGTTCCTCCGGATATGACAGTTAAAGAATCGCATAACATTTGCGATCAACTGGAAAAATCAATCGACAAACACTATATTGATACCGATATCAACATACACGTAGAACCTCTGTCAACTAATGAATAAATACATTGTCAGTTTAATCATTGCTCACTATATTTGCAAAAAAACAATATCACAAGCTCAAAAAAATTCAAATGACTAAATCCTTCTTTTTTTCAACTCTATTATTTCTTTATACCATCACACTTTTCTCGCAAAACACAGCCAAACAACAATGGGTAGACTCTGTTTATCAGGAACTAAGCATTGAAGAAAGATTTGGACAGCTATTAATGATCCGGGCCAATCAGTCGTATAAACCCTATAATCCTGATATCGAGCAATACATCAAGGACTACGGTATTGGAGGCGTTTGCTTTTTTGCTGCCAAAGCCGAGGAACAGCTGGAGCAAATGAACCAATGGCAATCTCTTTCGAAAACACCTATGATCATTGGTATTGATGCTGAATGGGGCTTAGGAATGCGTTTGAAGAATACCATCTCCTATCCTTTTCAAATGACTTTGGGAGCCATTGAAGACGATAGCCTGATTTATGAAATGGGCTATCAAATAGGTAAAGAGTGTCAGCGCATTGGGGTACAGCTCAATTTTGCGCCTGTGGTCGATATCAACAACAACCCCCAAAATCCGGTCATCAACTCACGTAGTTTTGGAGACAACCCACAACGTGTAGCAGAAAAAGCGGCTATGTATATGGCAGGCTTGCAAGATGCCGGTATCATTGCCACCGCAAAACATTTTCCCGGCCACGGCGATACCGGCTCCGATTCTCATAAAACCCTGCCTGTGGTAAATCATCCTAAAGAAAGGTTAAAAGAAGTGGAACTCTATCCATTTCAGCAACTTATCAATAAAGGACTTTCGGGTATTATGGTAGCACATCTTTATGTGCCTGCTTATGAAAATGAAAAAAACCTGGCCTCTACCCTCTCTCCTAAAATTGTAACAAAGCTCCTAAAAGAAGAAATGGGGTTTCAGGGGCTTGTCGTTACCGATGCTCTGGATATGAAAGGTGTTACAAAATATTTCCCTTCGGGCGAGATTGAAGTAAAAGCCATGTTAGCCGGAAACGATATCCTGTTGTTGCCCGAAAATATTCCAGCGGCCATCGAGGGTTTAAAAAATGCCTACCAATCCGGTCGCATCAGCAAAGACTTATTAAAAACTCAATGCCAAAAAATACTCTCATATAAATACGATTTGGGTTTAAATAACTGGCAAGCCATCGAAGAGAAAAACCTCATAGCAGATTTAAATAGCCGACAGGGGCTGGCCATTAAAGAAAAACTCTTCGAAAATGCCATCACACTCATTCAGAATAAAGAGCACATACTCCCATTTATAAAACAAACAAAACAAGATTTGGCTGTCGTTAGTTTCGGGCTTGATAAAAATAGCGCTTTCGAGAAATATGCCGGGAAATATACCGATGCCACTTTCATATACCTACCAAAGTCATTATCTATTTCAGAAAGTGATTCTATAAATCAGATACTTAACGACTTCGAGACTGTTATTTTTAATATCGGCCACACCAGTATCTTCCCCCAAAAGTCCTTTGGTATTACTACAGCCGAAATGGAGCTTATTAACCAGGCTGCTAATAAAACTAAAACCATAGTGAACCTGTTAGGCAGTCCTTTAGCAGTCCAAAAGTTTTTTAATAAACCCGAAAAATACCATGCCTTTATTGTTTCGTATCAGGATAATGAAATGACCCAAAAACTATCTGCCGAGATGATTTTTGGAGCTTTAGCCTTTAAAGGGAATATGCCCGTTAAGGTGTCAGAGAGTATCCCTACAGGCTACGGCATCCACACCAAATCATGGGGACTCATTAAATACGGAAGAGCCGAAAATGTAGGTATCGATGGAGCTCGTTTAGAAAAAGAAATCGATAGCATTGTTGAGGTGGGAATCAAGATGAAAGCCTTTCCGGGTTGTCAGATCTCTATTGCCAAAGATGGTTATATCATCTTTGAGAAAAACTATGGCTACCAGACTTACGATAGCATCATCAGTGTAAAAAGCCATACCATTTACGATATTGCATCCATCACCAAAGTAGCCGCCAGCATCCCCAGCCTGATGTATTATTATGACCAAAAGAAAATCAACCTCGACGCACCACTCTCCAGCTATATCAACTATTTGGAGAACTCCAATAAAGCCGACTTAACCCTCAGAAACATCCTGACACATCAGGCCCGATTAACGCCCTGGATCCCGTTTTACTGGTATAATATGGATAGCACAGGCCATTTAAATCCCGAAGTCTTTCAAACACATCAGGATGATATCTTTTCGATACGCGTAGCCGAGAACGTCTATATCAAAGAGAATTACAAATATAAAATCTACGACACCATTATTAAAAGCGATTTGCGTGATAAGGTAGAATACAAATACAGCGATTTAGGGTATTTCTTTGTTCCTCAAATCATTGCCAACTTTTCTAATCTCCCTATCAATGAATTTGTGGATCAACAATTCTATCAAAGTCTCAACTTACAACACACCACTTATCATCCCCGCCAATATTTTAATCTCTTAGATATTGCACCTACCGAGAAAGACACTCTTTTCAGGAAGCAAACCATCCGGGGCGATGTTCACGACCCCGGAGCTGCCATGCTGGGTGGTGTTTGCGGACATGCCGGTCTTTTCTCTACCGCCGAAGATTTAACGATACTCTTTCAGATGTATTTACAAAAAGGCTATTATGGGAACCATCAGTATTTTGATACGGCCACCATCACAGAGTTTACACGCTACCAGTTTGATGGTAACGACAACCGCAGAGCTTTGGGCTTCGATAAACCTTATAAAAAATATGATAAATTGGGTCCGGTTTGCGAAAGCACCAGTCTCCAAAGCTTTGGCCATAGTGGTTTCACAGGTACTTACGTTTGGGCAGACCCCAAAAATCAAACGGTTTATGTTTTTCTCTCCAATCGTGTTTATCCCAGGAGCGATAATTATAAGATCAGTAAATTTGATTTCAGAACAAATATTCACCAGGCACTATATAATGCAGAAAAATAATTGTAGCTTTGAACAAAATTAAAACATACATATTATGCAACAGCAACAACCCGAATTAAATCTAAAAAAAATTGTCCCCATAGCCGCCATCGTTTTTGGTCTAATGATCGTTATTGGTTTATGGAGCAGAATTACCGTAACCGTAGGATCCGGACAAGCAGGTGTTTTATTTAAACTTCTTGGTGGTGGTGTAGATACCGAAACTACTTTTACCGAAGGTTTTCATTTTATCTCACCTTTAAACAAAGTGTTTATTTATGATGTTCGCCAGCAAGAAGTAGGCGAAAAAATGAGTGTTCTTTCTTCCAATGGTCTCGAAATCTCCTTAGATGTTTCTATGTGGTATCAGCCCATAGAAAGCAAATTAGGATATTTACATAAAGAAAAAGGACAAAACTATCTCAATTCCATTGTGCGTCCGGCCATCAGATCAGCTACCCGTTCAGTTATTTGC
>Ga0256827_10000342_pt1 | contig 28362 bp, 25 predicted proteins | sample CV84metaG_FD_185977 | JGI IMG/M metagenome (GOLD analysis project Ga0256827, IMG submission 185977) | Hydrothermal vent microbial communities from East Pacific Rise, Pacific Ocean - CV84 | ecosystem: Environmental > Aquatic > Marine > Hydrothermal vents | place: Pacific Ocean: East Pacific Rise...
AATTGCTATAGGTGGTTTTGATGGTATGCATATTGGGCATCAGTCACTTTTTTGTGAATTAGGAAAAAGTGGGACTATTGTTGTTATTGAAACTGGTTATGCTAATCTAACTCCTAAAAATGAGAGAGAAAATTTTTCTAAATATCCTATTTATTATTTGCAACTTGAAGATATTCGTCATTTATCTGGTGCTGAATTTATTGCATTTTTAAAACAAAAATTTCCAAAATTACAAAAAATAGTAGTTGGATATGATTTTCATTTTGGAAAAGATAGAAAATATTCTTTTGCAGATTTAGATACTATGTTTGATGGTGAAGTGAAAGTTATTAAAGAAGTTACATTAGATAATGATTCAATTCATTCACATAAAATTAGACAAAAAGTAAGTATGGGTGATATTGTAGGTGCAAATGCATTTTTAGGGCATAACTATACTATAAAAGGTAATATTGTAACTGGTCAGGGGATTGGTAAAAAAGAGTTAGTAGCTACTATAAATATTCAAACAAAAAAGTTTCTACTACCGAAAGAGGGTGTTTATGCAGCACTAACTCGCATAGATGATGAGGAACATTATCATCCATCTGTGGCATTTGTTGGTCATCGTGTAACTACAGATGGAAGTTTTGCCATTGAGAGTCACATACTTGATGGTGAGGTTACATGTAGAGAAACAGCACGAATTAGTTTTGTATCATTTATAAGAGAAAATCAAAAATTTGATAGTTTAATAGAGTTGAAAATAGCAATAGAAAAAGATATATCTACTGCTAAAAAAGAGCTAAAGTTTTTAGCATTATAAGGGAGAGTTTTTGAGAAAAAGAGAGTATTTAGATACAACAACAGATATTGGTTTTAAATTTTACCAATCTAAAGAAGATTTTATAGTTGATGAAGTAGCATTAGGTGAGTTTAAAGGAAAGGGTAATTATCTTATTTTACATGTAAAAAAGCAAGAACTTACTACATGGGATATGGTAGCTATATTTGCAGAATATTTAGCAATTCCTGCTCAAAAGATAGGTTATGCAGGGCTTAAAGATAAACATGCAACTACTACTCAGTATATTTCTGTTGATGCATCACACGAAAAGTTACTTAAAAAATTCCATCATAAACAGATAAAAATTTTAAGTTCAAAAAGACACTCACATGGTATAAGAATGGGAGATTTAAAAGGAAATAGATTTAGTATAAATCTTCATTTTGTAGATAATATTGACTCAGGTCGCATAGAAAAAGTTGCTAGAAAAATTGCAAAAAATGGTCTGCCAAATTACTTTGGTTATCAAAGATTTGGACGAGATGGAGATTCTATACAACAAGCTAAAGATATGATTAAAGGTGATGTATTTATAGAAGATACAAAGATAAAGAACTTCTTAATAAGTATTTATCAAAGTACATTTTTTAATGATTGGCTTCGTGAGAGAGTAAACCATAGTGTTAAAAATAATAATGATAAATTTATGCTTTTGGAGGGTGATGTATATATTGACTCTAAAGGAAAATACTCAACACCAAAAATTATTCCAACAAGAGAGTTTGAAGCTAAAAAGTTAGTTCCAACAGGGCTTTTATGTGGTCGTGATGTATTTCGTGCAAGAGATGCTGCACAAAAAATAGAAAAAGATTTTGATGATGAGTTTTTGCAAGAAAAAGGTTATCGTAGAGAGGCTTTAATTTATCCACAAGATATAGTTTGTAACTATGTAAGAAAACAAACTATGCTAAACATATCTTTTACACTTCCAAAAGGCTCTTACGCGACTGTATTCTTAGAAAGTATAGCAAATAAAAACTATACGGCAAAAGATGTGAAGAAAAAAGAAAAACATTAAAATTATAAGTTGGTTTTAGCACTTTTTAATAAGAACTTGATTATAATTGCGCAATTAATTTAATTGGGAGTGCTTTTATGCCAGAATTATTTACATTTGTAGGTGCTTTACTACCTCATGATATGGACCATAACACACATAAAATGGTTATTTACCTAGCGCATATGCTAATTTCAGCGGTAATCGCTTTACTACTTGTTAGATCTGCTATGTCAAATCTTCAATTAGTTCCAAAAGGTTCTCAAAACTTTATGGAAGCATACATCGGTGGTGTACTTAAAATGGGTGCTGATGTTATGGGTGAAAAAGATGCTCGTCGTTTCGTTCCACTTATAGCAACTATTGGTCTTTTTGTAGGAATTGCTAACCTTATTGGTGTTATTCCAGGTTTTGAAGCTCCAAGTGCATTTTTAGAGTTCGCTCTTACTTTAGCAATTGCTGTATTTATTTACTATAACTATATTGGTATTAAAGAACAAGGTGTTATTAAGTACTTTAAACACTTTTTAGGTCCTGTTTGGTGGTTATACTGGTTAATGTTCCCAATCGAAATTGTATCTCACTTTTCTCGTTTAGTTTCTCTTTCTTTCCGTTTATTTGGAAATGTAAAAGGTGATGATATGTTCTTAATGGTAATCCTTATGCTTGCTCCTTGGTTATTACCAATGATTCCATTTGCATTACTTACATTTATGGCATTCTTACAAGCATTTATTTTTATGATGCTTACAACTGTTTATATCGGTTCAGCGATAGCAGTAGAAGATCACTAGGTCTTATTAACTCCCTCAATGCAAAAAGGTATATTCGATAGAATTATAAGCTTTTTGCTCGGAGCATCATGGGCTATTCTCATTTTTGGTGCTCTTATTGTTTTTAAATCAACTATCTTTTTTGGCTTCTCATTAGCTCTGTTTTCCACACTTCTTTATATTTTGCTTTCTCTTTTTATGATTTTAGCATTTGACGCTTTTTCCATAAATAGACAAAGACTGCAAGAGGCTAAAAAACAAACAAAACTTCTACAACAATTAAATAAATAATGGTTTTATGAGTTAAAAAGTATATTTTTGTTAAAATAGATAAATTAAATATTTATCAAGGAAATATATGTTTGAAACAGTTATAGGGCTTGAAGTCCATGTACAATTAAACACAAAAACTAAACTTTTTTGCTCGTGTCCTACGAGTTTTAATCATAAACAAAATGTTAATACTTGTCCAACTTGTTTAGCTCTTCCTGGTGCTTTACCGGTTTTAAATCAAGAAGTTCTTCAAAAGGCTGTTATGTTAGGCACAGCAATTGGTGCAACTGTAAATAAAACTTCATACTTTGATAGAAAATCGTATTTTTATCCTGATTCACCAACTGCTTATCAAATCACACAATTTTACAAACCAATTATTCAAAATGGTTCATTAGAGATTAACTTTGAAGATGGAAGTAAAAAAACTATTGGTGTTGGTTTCGCGCATATTGAGGCTGATGCTGGAAAAAATATTCATGATGGTGATATTTCAAAGGTAGATTTAAATCGTGCAGGTACACCACTTCTTGAAATAGTTTCTACTCCAGATATGCGTAATGCGGAAGAAGCTATACTTTATCTTAAAAAACTTCATTCAATTATTCGTTATTTAGATATTGGTGATGCTAACATGCAAGAGGGTTCATTTCGTGTAGATGTAAATGTATCTATCAGACCAAAAGGTGATGAAAAACTTTATACAAGAGTAGAAGTTAAAAATATTAATAGTTTTAAGTTTATTCAAAAAGCTATTGAAGTAGAGGTGCAAAGACAGAGTGAAGCTTGGGAAGATGGTATTTATGAGAAAGAGATTTCTCAAGAAACTAGACTTTATGACCAAGAAAAAAATGAAACTCGCTCTATGCGTGGTAAAGAAGAAGCTGCAGACTATCGTTACTTTCCAGAACCTGACTTACTAAAAGCTGTTGTAACTGATGAGATGATGCAAACCTATACTCAAATTCCAGAACTCCCAGATGCTAAACGAGAAAGATTTATAAAAGAGTATGGCATGAATGAATATAATGCGGGTGTAATTACTTCAGCAGTTGAGATGGCACATTTTTTTGAGGGTATGATGAGTGAAGATGGAGTTAGCGCTAAAACTGCCACTTCGCTTTTAACAGTTGAATTACCTGCCCGTTTAAAAGGTGATGTAAATATTACTAACTCACTTGTAGATGCAAAAAAACTTGGATTTTTAGCAAAAAGAATTGATGATAAAACAATATCTGGAAAAGCTGCTAAAGAGGTTCTTGATTATATTATGCAAAATGATGAAGATATAGATAGTGTAATAGAAAAACTTGGATTAAAACAAGTTACAGATACTGGAGCTATAGAGTCTATGTGTCAAGAGATTATAGATGCAAATCCACAAAAAGTTGAGCAGTATCAAGGTGGTAAAGAAAAATTATTTGGTTTCTTTGTTGGTCAAGTTATGAAAGCCTCTAAAGGAAGTGCTAACCCTCAGGTTGTAAATGAAATATTAAAGGAAAAATTAGGATAATGAATTTTTTTATTCGTCTTTTAGTTGATTTTGCTTACTTTCTTAATTCATCAATTTGGTACCAAAGAAAAAGGCGATTTTTTTATAATATTTTAGAAAATGATGATTATAAAAATAAGAAATATTTTGATATTTTCATGATGCTTCTTATTTTTTCATCTGTATCTATTCTAATCTATGAAGTACGAAGAGATGCTCATGATTATTTTCAATTTTTCAATAATTATATTATAAGTTTTATATTTTTTGTTGAGTACTTACTTAGACTTTGGATATCTAGTAATATATCTAAAGTTATTATTCATCAAAATGAATATAGTGATTTACTTGGACGAAAATTTGACCTTTGGTTTGTTACAAGAAGAATAGTACGAGATAAGCTTGAGTATATACTCTCGGTAAAAGCTATAATAGATTTATTGGCAATTATGCCATTTTTCCATGAACTAAGACTTCTTCGTATTTTTATACTTTTTAGAGTTTTTAAGCTTTTTCGTTACGCAAAAAGTTTTCAAACATTTTCAGCCGTACTAGCTACTAAAAAGTTTGAATTTTTCACACTTAGTATGTTTGCAACTATTGTTATATTTGTATCATCTGTCTTGGTATATGTTATGGAAGCAAACAACCCAAACTCTCCAATAAATACTCTTTATGAAGCATTTTATTGGTCTATTGTAACTATATCTACTGTTGGTTATGGTGATGTTGTAGCTGTCTCTCCTGAAGGTCAGTTTGTTGCAATTGTTGTTATTCTTTCTGGTATCTCAGTCCTAGCATTTACTACTTCACTTTTTGTATCGGCATTTACCGAAAAACTTGAAGATATTAAAGAGAGTAAGGTCATTCAAGACATTGCAAAAATGCAAAATATATATATTATTTGTGGTTATGAGGAGATAGCAAAAGAGGTCTCTCAAAAACTCATTCATGCACATTTCAACATACTTGTTTTAGATGACTCTAAGGTGCGCACAGAATTAGCTAAAAAAGATGGACTTATGGCACTTCATTATAATCCAGGTAGTGTAGATAGTTATAAAAAACTAAATATAGATATGTCAAAGCAAGTAAAAGCAATACTATGTTTAAGACAAGATGATATTCAAAATGTTTATGCATCTTTAACGATTCGTTCAATCAATAAAGATATATACATATTATCATTATTAATGAATCGTTTAAATAAAAATAAATTACTCCACTCTGGAGTAAATGAGATACTTTACGATAAAGAGTTCGTAGGTTTAATTGCTAAGGAATTTATTGGTCAACCTGTTGCTTTTGAAGCTATTCATACTATACGATCTGAAAATAGTACAGTTAAAATGGAAGAGATTTTAGTTACAGAAAGAATAGCAAAAAGTATAACTTATGTTCAAGATTTAGATAATATTAAATATCGTATTGTCCTTTTAGGGGTATATAAAAAAGCATCTGGTAGATTTTATTTTAATCCTTTGGACGATACAATTTTAGAAGTAGGGGATTATCTCTTGGTGATTGGAAATTATATGTTTATTCGAGAGTACATTAAATATTTATCAAAAAAGGTAAAAGCATAATATGAAAAAAACAAATGCACTAATCTTTGGATATAACGAATATGGCTTTGAAATAGCAAAAAATATTTCAAGTGAATATAAAAATGTAGTAATTTTTAAACTAGATGAGTTGAGTCATACACTATATAAAGATCTTGATCTAAATATAGAAATTTTTGATCTTAGTGATGATTGGAGTACTTTAATACAAAAGTATGACTTAGAAGAATCTATTGTTTTTTGTTCATTAGAAGATGTTGCAAAAAATATATTTTTAACAATATCTTTGCGCTCATCATTTGAAGATTTATTTATAATAGCTCTAACTAACAATAATGAGTCAGCAAATAAACTTCGCATGGCTGGAGCATCTAAAGTAATACCTATAGTAGAAACAACAGCAAACCTAATTACAGATATGTTGAAAAAACCAATTATTACAAAAGTTTTACATGATATTCTTTATGAAGATTCTGATTTAAAAATAGAACAAGTTAAGATTTTCAATGCTGAGTACTTTTGTGAAAAATATCCTGCAGATATTGAGTGGAGTCGTGATCATGGTGTTTTAGTTGTTTCTGTAACTCATGAAGATGGAAGTAGCGAGTTTATATACTCTTCAAAAACAAAACATCATCTTATTAAAAATGGTGATATTTTTACAGTTGTTGGCTATGAGTTTGATATAAGAAATTTTGAAAAACTTGTTGGAGGGGAAGATGAAGACTAAGGTTGGAGTTATTGGTGCTGGAAAATGGGGATTGGCATTAGCATTTGCTTTAAGTGAGAAAAATGATGTAGTTATAACTTCAAGGACTCCAAGAGATATAGAGAACTTTGTTTCGCTAGATGAGGTTTTAAAATGTGAGTTTCTTATTATCTCTATACCAGCGCAGCAAGTTGCTTCTTGGTTAAAAGAAAATTTTAAATTTAGTGGACAAAAAATCTTAGTTGTAGCAAAAGGCATAGAGGCTACAACGGGACGCTTTTTAAATGACATATATGCTCTACATGTAGAGAGTTCCAACATTGCCTTTTTATCTGGTCCATCATTTGCCATAGAAGTTCAACAATCACTCCCAACTGCACTTGTTATAAATTCTGAAAATGAAGAACTATCAAATGAATTATCTGCACTTTTCCCATCATTTATAAAAACATACACTTCTACAGATATCGTAGGGGCAGAGGTTGCTGGAGCTTACAAAAATGTTATAGCCATTGCTGCTGGAATTTGTGAAGGCTTAGGTCTAGGTAAAAATGCAGCCGCAGCGCTTATCTCTCGTGGACTTGTTGAGATGCAAAGATTTGGTCTAGCATATGGAGCAAAAGAGGAAACTTTTTCTGGTCTTGGTGGAGCGGGAGATTTGTTTTTAACTGCAAGTTCAAACATGAGTAGAAATTTCCGTGTAGGTCTAGGTATAGCAAAAGGAAAATCTCAAGAAGAAATTTTAGATGAGTTAGGTGAAGTAGCCGAGGGTATTGGTACTACTTACGCACTTCATGAGATATCTAATCAAAAAGATTTGTATCTACCAATTGCAAAAGAAGTTTATGAGATGTTAGAGGGTAAAAGCCCTAAAGAGAGTTTGAGAGATTTGCTTTCTAGTTAGTATTTATGAAATATATTAAAGTAGTGTAATTTTATATATTATCTTTAATTATTAAATCAAAAAGGTTATTTCTTGAAATATATTTTATTATTTATATTAGTCATTATATTCTATGGTTGTGGAACAATATCCCCGAATATAGAAAAAATAGACTTATCTAATATTTATGCGAAGGTTGTGAATTCAGATAACATGAAATACGAGGGTAAAAAAGCTTTTTTATCTTTAGAAACAAATGGTCACCTAAGTAAGATTAATGATGTATTAGTTACTCATGATAAATCTAAAATAATTACAGCTAGTAGTGATGGAACAGTAAAAATATGGAATATAAAAAATAGTAAATTGATTAAACGAATAAATGTATATAGAAATGACATAGGCTATGTTGGTATAAATGCAATATCTATAGATAAAAATGACAAATATTTATATGTAGCAGGTACAATTAAGAATGAAAAATCTAAATACTATGCTATTCAAGTTTATAATATAAATACAGGTAAAATGATTAAGAATATAGAAGTTACTAAATACCCTATAAAGAAATTACAGTTAATAAAAAGTGATAATTATTTAGTTGTTTCATCGTTTGATGGGAATATATACATATGGGATTTATATAAGAATATATTAAAAGATATTATTGAAGTTTATAAAAAACCAAACGGAGCTTATTATTCCAGTATATATTGGCATAAAAATAAAAAAAGATTAGAAATAAGTACATATAATGGGGCTTTAGTTTATAGTTTAGATTCTTTTAGTGAACTTTTTAGAATAAAAAAAGAATTAACATTCATTTCTGAAAAAGCTTCTAACTCGAAAGAAAAAGTGATGACTATGCGTAATAAATTAATAATATTCTATAAAAATAAAACCTAAAAAAATAGATTTTAAACGTAGAGTATGGGATATATCATTTTCACCAGATGGTTAGTGGTTAATTCTGCTGATAAATATGGAATAATATCAGTACTAGATAGCAATAATGATTATAAGTTAGTTAGAGAATTTAAAAAAATGATAGCTGGTACAAAGTCTAAATTCTTAGATAATGATACGATTGTTAGTGTTGGGGGAGCACATAATGAAATTTATGTATGGAATTTTAAAACAGGAAAAATAATTAGTAAAATTTCTGGAGTTGGTAAAGGTATATTAAAAGTTAATTGGAATAATGACAATATTGTATTTCAAAAAACATATGATAAATTATAGCAAGTGTTCGAGTCACGGCGAACCCACCACTTTTAACCCCTAAAATACATTACTTCATGATTAGATATTTTATTAGTTTGCCAATTCTAATAATATTTATGATAAAATTCACTTAGAATTATAAGAGGAGTATTTGTTGATAACACGCAATTATTATTATTTAGATAAAAATACTCTTTTAGATTTTATAAATAAATATAAATTTCAAAACGAAAAAAATTTATTAGTGCAGATATTTAGCTCTGTTTTAGATACAAAAGTATTGCAAACATGTTTAGATGATATTTTAGATTTACTTCCTCAAGCCAAGGTAATTGGGGCGACAACAGATGGTGAAATTTTAGAAAATAGAGTTACAACAAATAGAATAGTCATTAGTATTACTTCGTTTGAAAGAGCAAGTATAAAAGTTGCTCATGTTAAAAATAATCATGATAGCTTTTCATGTGGTAAAGAATTAGCACAAAAAATTGTTACACAAAAAACTAAAGCTATGATACTTTTTTCTGATGGTTTATCTACAAATGGTGAATTTTTTCTAAATGGTGTTATGGAAGTTGCTAAAGACATACCAATCTCTGGCGGTATGGCTGGAGATGGTGCAACTTTTAATACTACATATATTATCTCAAATGATGGTATTACCTCTTATGGGGCAGTTGGAATATCTATAAATGCAGATACTCTACATGTAGAGACGGCATATAGTTTTAACTGGCAAGAGGTTGGAAATGTTCTAACTATTACAAAAGCAGTAGACAACCGTGTTTATGAGATAAATGGTATTAGTGCAGTCGAGATATATTCTAAATATTTAGGTGTTGATATTGCAAGACTATTGCCATCTACGGGTATAGAATTTCCTCTTATTTTACAAAGAAATGGTGTAAAAATTGCTAGAGCTGCCTTGGGTAAAGAGGATGATGGTTCACTTATATTTGCTGGAAATTTGTCTGATGGAGATAAGGTTTATATAGGGTATGGAAACTCTGAACTTATTATTAATAATTCTGTGCATATTAAGGAAAAATTCTCAAGTAAACCAGTTGAGTCTATTTTTATATACTCATGTATGGCAAGAAGAAGATTTTTAAAAGATGATATTTTACTTGAAATAGAACCATTGGCATCTATGGCGCCAACTAGTGGATTTTTTACTTATGGTGAGTTTTTTAAAGCAAAGAAATGTGAACTTTTAAATCAAACTATGACAATTTTAGCAATGAGTGAAGATGATAGTGTTATAAATCCTGATTATAGTAGAGAGATAGTTAGCGATATAATACCCTTAGGAGCAAATCAAACACAAAAAGCCCTAGCACATTTACTTGTACAAACATCCTTAGAATTAAAAGAAAATAATAAAAACTTAGTAAAACTTGTAAAACATAAAACAAATGAGCTAGAGACAAAAGTTGCAGAACTAGAACATGCTTCAAAGGTAAAGTCTGACTTTTTGGCAAATATGTCACATGAAGTTCGTACACCATTAAATGCTATTTTAGGATTTGTAGATATTTTAAAAGCTAGTGAAACTGACAAAGAGAAACAAAAAAGGTTTAATATCATTAAAAATGCTGGTGCTACGCTGCTTACTGTCATAAATGATATTTTGGATTTTTCAAAAATTGAGAGTGGTAAAATGACTCTTGAACGCAAAAAGTTTAGAACTAAAAAGCCATTTAAAGATATTGGGCTTTTGTTTTATGAACGCGCTAAAGAGGAAAGTATAGATTTAAAGTTTCATTTTTCATCTGATTTACCTACTCATTTTATTGGTGATATTATTAGGATTAAACAAGTTGTTTCTAACTTTTTAAGTAATGCCATAAAGTTTACACCTAAAAATGGTGTAATAGATATGTTTGTTGAATTTGATAATGACAAAGATGAACTTATACTTAGAGTTAAAGATTCTGGTATAGGAATTGAAAAGAAAAATCTAGCTAAAATTTTTGAATCATTTTCCCAAGCTGATGATACAACTACAAGAAGATTTGGTGGGACTGGACTTGGACTTAGCATATCTTTTGCCCTTATAAACTCTATGAACGGGCGAATAAATGTAAATAGTGAAATTGGAGTTGGTAGTGAGTTTAGTTTTTATTTACCTCTGTTAAAGCTAGAAAAGTCAGATGAAGCACAAAATATAATACCAAAAAAGATAGATTTAAACAAACAAATAGATGCAAAAGTTTTGCTAGTTGAAGATAATAAAACAAATCAAATGCTTATGAATATACTTCTTAGTGATATTGGTATAGATATAGACTTAGCAGAAAATGGTTTTGAAGCTGTTGAGAAATTTAAAGCAAATAGATATGACTTAATTTTAATGGATGAGAATATGCCTAGAATGAGTGGAATAGAAGCTACGAAAATTATACTAGATTTAGAAAAGAAAACAGCTCAAAAACATACTCCAATAGTTGCCTTGACTGCAAATGCTCTAGCAACTGATAGGGCTAAATTTTTATCTGCAGGTATGGATGAATTTATATCTAAACCAGTAGATCAAGAGCAGTTTATAGGCGTGCTTCATAGTTTTTTACTAAGTTAAAGTCATTCTGAACTCTATAAACTCTGTATCCAATAATCAGCATACTGTTGCTCCTGTTTTATAGTAGTCGTATTACCATGACCAGGGTATACTTTTTTATCAAAATCTAACTTTTTAAATCGTTTTAATGAATCTTTCATATCTGTTGGAGATGAGTATGGAAAATCAGTACGCCCAATTGAACGCTCAAAAATGAAATCGCCACTAAACATAGCATCTTTTATCTCAATCATAGAACACCCTGGACAATGACCTGGAAAATGGTGAAATTTAACTTTTATACCATCAATATCTATCTCTTGGTTTGGCTCAACTTCCACATCTGGGGTAGATGGCGGTAAGTCAGGCATCCATGAACTCTCACTTAAAAGCATTACATCACCTTTTGGAGTGTATAGTTTTATTTTAAGTTTTTTTTGAAGCTCAGCATTACTCCAAACATGATCAAAATGCCCATGAGTATTTAGTATTGCTACTGGATTTGTTACATTATTTATAACCCACTCAGTTGCATCAACACCCGGATCTATAATAAAATCTTTAGAATCAACCGTTACAATATAACAGTTTGTTTGGTAAACACCCATTGCTTGTGTTTTAATTTGCATAATTTCTCTTTTTTCAAATTGTAGCAAAGTAATATAAATATACAATATTAAGTTAATATTAATAATTTTAGTTGTAGTATCATACAAAGGCAATAGTAAGAAGGCCTGATATTAGGAGAGAATATGCTAAAAAAAATTGTATTGTTAGTAGCTATAATAAGTTCATTGTTTGCAGGAAGTGAAGCTGGTTTTCCAGCTAATTGGAAAAGTTTTGAGAGTGTGTCAACACCATTAACACATATAGGGGCTTTACCTGATTGTAATGCTGATGTTTCTTCATTACCATCTATTTATCAAGAAACGGTTGCAACTTATTGTGCTGTAAAACCAGGTGGTCCAGGTGCAGTAGATGTTTTAGTTAACAAATCTGCAAAAGTACCATTTATGAAAAGAGATGGTAAGTTTCCAGATGGTGCTAGTATGATTTTACATTTAAAAGATTTAAAAGTTCTTTTTGTAACAACATATAAAAATAATAAACCTTTATATAGTATTTATACTGAGGGTGGTCAAGATGCAGCAAATGTTCCAGGTAGTGGTTTAAATCCAGCAGATTGTAGAACATGTCATACAGGTTATGGCGCATTTTGTTTGAATGGTCAGTGCGCTACTGCTAAGTAAAATATAATAAACTTCTTGCATAATCTAGATCCCCAGTCAAGCTGAGGATGACAACAAGTTGATAACTTCGTCACTCTCAGCTTGACAACAAGTCGATAACTTCGTCACTCTCAGCTCGACTGTGAGTCTAGTTTTTATGGTTATGCAAGATGTCTAATCAAATGAAGGCTTGAATATGAATCATAATAAATCTATAAAAGATATATCTTTAGTATATAAAATAATTATACCTGTTGTAACTTTTTCTATTCTCTTTGGATTATGGATTGGTAGGATAATTTATATAGAAAAATATGATTCGGAAAGTAAAGGTATGATAAATACCGCTAAAGCTGCATTTTCAGCCTTAGTACCGTTAAGTGAAGTCGCAGTTTCTGGGGCAAATTTAATGAAATTAAAATCAAAAGATGTTAAGGCCGTTGTAAAATCATCAGGTGCTTTAGTTATTGATGTTGATGGAATGAGCAACAAAATACCTAAATCACTTTTTGCACCAGAACAAGCGCCTAAACATATAAGTCATAGATTTGTAAATATGGACAATATTTCTAAAGATGAGATACAAAAATTAGTAAATATTGGTAAAAAACTAGATAATAATATTTTAATAAAAAATGGTTATTTAATTATTTCACAAAAATTAAAAGTTAATAATGGTGGTCAAATAATAGCTATATTTGATGCATCCTCCATAGATGAATTGACAGGAAAAATTTTATTTATGATATCTACAACGGTTTTTCCTGCCTTATTACTTTTTATACTAACTTTAGTTTATGTTGCAAGAAAAGCTCTACAACCTGCGATTATAATATCGGATGTATTGTCAAAAGATAATAATGATTTAACAAAACATATTGATATTTTAAATACCGATGAACTTGGAACAATTGCAAATAGTTTTAATGAGTTTATATCCCATATTAAACATCTTGTTTTAAATATTCAAGATAGTGGTAATGTTAATTTTAAACAAGTTGAGGAGTTGCTTCAAACAACATTGCAGATGCAAAAACAAATTTCGCAAATGGCTAAAGCAATAGAAGTTAGTGTTGAATCATCTCATAAAGTTCAAGGAGTACTTCAAACAAGTACAGAAGATTCATTGCTTACAAAACAAAATATTTTAAATGCACAAGAATCTTTAACAGTTATGGATATAGATATTTCTAAAATGAGAAATACTATTGAAGAGGGACTTGAAAAAGAGTTAGCAATTGTTGAGAGATTAGAATCGTTAAATGCAGAAGTTGAAAATATGCGTAATGTTATTAATTCTATAAATGACATTGCAGATCAAACAAATTTACTCGCCTTAAATGCTGCTATTGAAGCAGCTCGTGCTGGTGAACATGGACGAGGTTTTGCAGTTGTTGCAGATGAAGTAAGAAAACTTGCAGAAAAAACGCAAGCTTCATTAAATCAAGTAAATACTGTTATTTCTGTTTTTGTTGAGTCAATTTCTACAACAAGCATAGAGATGAATCAGAAAAAAGAAGATTACGAAAAATTGGTAGTTATTTCAGCTGAAGCAAGTGAAAAAACAAGCTCTGTTTCAGAAGTTATGAAAACAGCTGTTTCTATGTCAGAAGCATCGGCAGAAGTTTCTAGCAAATTATCAGAAGATATTATTGAGATAATCTCAGAAATAGAAAAAATAGGTGAATCTTCAAATGAGAACCTAAACCATGTTGATAAAGTGACAAAAATTTCAAATACTTTAAAATCTACAGCAGAAGAATTAGATAAACAACTCTCAGTTTTTAAGGTCTAGACTAACCATTTTGTTACAAATCTTTGATATAATATTTTTTGTTAAAGTTTACTAAAGGTTTGTGATGAAAAAGTATGAGCAGATTGAAAATTATCTGCACCATTTTTTAGATAATGAAGTTCGTAAAACAGGTTTAAATAAAGTTGTTTTAGGTCTTAGTGGTGGTCTTGATTCTGCAGTTGTTGCAGTCTTGGCTCAAAAAGTATTTGGCAATGATTTACTTTGTGTAAAAATGCCATCACAATACTCATCACAAAACTCTTTAGATGATGCAGATGAACTGTGTCGTGATTTTGCTCTACATGTAGAGACAGTCTCAATTGCGCCAATGTTAAAAGTGTATGAAGATAATAATCCAAATATGAATAATCTTCGTAAAGGAAATCTTTCTTCAAGACTTCGCATGACTACACTTTTTGATATTTCAGCTCGTGAGGGTGCTTTAGTTTTGGGTACAAGTAACAAAAGTGAGCTAATGCTTGGATACGGAACACTTTATGGTGATTTGTCATCAGCTGTAAATCCTATTGGGGATTTATATAAAAGTGAAGTGTTTGAATTTGCTGAGTATCTTGGGGTTAGTAGGTGTATTATTGATAAGCCACCATCTGCTGATTTATGGGATGGTCAAAGTGATGAAGCTGATTTAGGTTACACCTATGCACAGCTTGATTTTGCAATGAAGTTATATGTAGAAGATAGACTAAGTAAAGAAGATATTTTAAAACGAGGCTGTGATGAGAAGATGCTAAATATGATTATTAAGCGTATTTTTGCAAATCAGTTTAAAAGAAAGATGCCAATTATTGCTAAATTGACATCAAGAACTATAAACCATGATTTTAATTATCCAAGAGATATTGGACTATAAAGGAAGCTAAGATGAGTAGAAATGTTGTATTTTGTAAATATGAGAGTAGTAGAGAAGCACACTCAAATGTAAGTGATGTTTTAGATGGTGAAGATTTAGATCAAGTTTCAAAACTTGAAAAAGATTTTATAAATTATATAGGTTGTGAATATGCACTTGCAACTTCTCATGGTACTTCTGCTCTTCATTTAGCAATGTTAGCACTTGATTTAAAACGCGGTGACAAGATAGTTTGTTCTGTAAATGCTCATCCAAAAGTTCCAGAGGTTGTTCGTCATTTTGATGCTGAACCTATTTTTATAGATATTGATGCGCAAAGCTATAATATAAATCTAGATAAACTAGAAACATATTTAGAAGAAAATAAATCTAAAAAACTAAAAGCGGTAATTGTTACTCATGTAGCAGGGCAAACTTGTGATTTAGATAGACTTTATAATATGGCAAAAATTTATAATGTTAAGATTGTTGAAGATGCATCTGAAGCACTGGGCGCTACTTATAAGGGTGTAAAAATTGGTGCTACTGGTGCAGATATTACATGTTTTAACTTCTCATCACATCTTAAAAATGATGTTTGTAATGGTGGTATGATAGTTTCAAACGAAGATGCCATTATAACTCGTGCAAAACTTTTAAGCACTCATGCCATGACTAGGGATGAGAATGCATTAGAGTATATTTATGATGTTGTAGATATTGGGTATGATTATTCTATGAGTCAGTTAGATGCTGCTTATATTCGCGCGCAAATTAAAGAACAAGATGCAAACCTAAAAAGAGTAAAAGAGATAGCTTCTAAATATAGCAAAGCATTAGGTGATGTTGCTCATATTAGTGTGCCTGAGCCTATTAGTGATGAACATCCTTACTTTCTTTATATTATTAAAATTGACAAAAATCGTGATTCATTTGCACTTGAACTTAAAAAAGAGGGTGTTGAAGTTGGACTACACTATATTCCACTTCACTTTTTATCATACTATAAAACTAAGTATAATTTAAAAATAAATCATTTTCCAACAGCGCTTACAACTTATCAGCAAGTTATGTCTTTACCAATTTACGCAGGAATGTGTGATAAAGATGTAGACTTTGTAATAGATAAAATAAAGACAGTATCATCAACAAGAGTTTAGTCTTTTGGGTTGAAGATTTTTTCTACAACCCAAGCACATTTCAAAGATTAGTTTCATTTTTACTTCTACCACTCTCATGGCTTTATTGTTTTATTATGTACATAAGATTTAAGTCTAAAAAAGCACAAGATTTCAATATTAAAATTATTGGAGTTGGAAACTTAAATGTTGGAGGGAGTGGTAAAACACCACTTGTAACAGCACTAGCTCAAAACTATGAAAATGTAGCCATAATCCTTCGTGGATATGGACGAGAGAGTACTGGTCTACATGTCGTTAGTGATGGTAGTGAAGTTTTAGTTGATGTAAAAATTAGCGGTGATGAAGCTATGATATATGCTCATAAAGTTCCAAATGCCATAGTTATAGTTAGTGAAGATAGAAAAGTAGCTATAAATAAAGCTAAAGAGATGGGCGCAAAAATTATATTTTTAGATGATGCTTACTCAAAACACGATATAAAAAAATTAGATTTAGTTCTACATGTAGAGAGTTCAAATAACTCATGTTTACCTGCTGGACCTTACAGAGAAAGACTTTGGAGTTCTAAAGAGGCTATAGTTTTAAAAGATGGTGTTGATTTTAAAAGAGTAACACAACTTAAAAATGAAACTAAAAAAATGTCACTTGTTACTGCCATAGCAAGACCTTCAAGACTAGATAAATTTTTACCACAAGTTGTAGGTAAAAATTACTTTCCTGATCATCATAAATATACTAAGCAAGAGTTAGAAAATATTTTGCAAAAAGATAAGGCTGATTCACTTTTAGTAACTTATAAAGATTATGTAAAAATTAAAGATTTTGGACTCCCTTTGTCTTTGTTAGACCTACATGTAGAGGTAGATAAGAGCCTCTTAAAGAGTATTGATATATAATACTTGCAAAATTAGGTTTCTTGTAAAACTAATAAGCTAGATTCTGAATCAAGTTCAGAATGACTTTAAATTCTGTTTTGCGAGAAGCCTATTATAAAATAATTATAGGAAATATATAGCTAAATGAAAAAAACAATAAAATTACTCCAACAAAATGAAGAACTAAGAATTATGGATGAAGAGTTAGATATTTATCTTGAAATCCCACATATTGCTTATGCTGAAGTAAAAAAAGAGGGTGGGGGTAAGGCACTTTTATTTACTAATGTTGTAGATAAAAAAACTGGTACAAAATTTGATGAGCCAGTTGCTATGAATGTTTTTTCTTCATATAAGCGTTGTGAACTTCTTTTTGGTCGTAGTATTGAATCGGTTGCTGATGAGATTACTTCTTTACTACATATGAAACCACCATCTGGATTGATGCAAAAGATAGGGATGGCAAAAGATTTATTTGCTATGAAAAATATATTTCCTAAACGCTTAAAAGGTGAGGGTGCTTGCCAGCAAATAAAATATCTTGATGATGATTGTGATTTATATAAACTTCCAGTTTTAACAACATGGGAACAAGATGGTGGTCCATTTATAACTATGGGTCAAGTATATACTCAATCTCTTGATGGAGAGATGGTAAATCTTGGAATGTACCGTTTACAAGTCTACGATAAAAATCACCTTGGTATGCATTGGCAAATTCATAAAGATAGCTCTCACTTTTTTGATCAGTACCAAAAAGCTGGGAAAAAGATGCCTGTAAGTATTGCCATAGGTGGAAACCCTCTTTATACTTGGTGTGCTACAGCACCACTACCTTATGGTGTTAATGAATTACTTATGTATGGACTTATTACAAAAACACCAGCAAGATTGGTTAAATCTCTAACTACACCACTTTATATACCTGAAGATGTTGACTATGTAATAGAAGGTTGGGTAGATACTACTAAGCTTAAAACAGAGGGTCCTTTTGGTGATCACACTGGTTATTATACTTTAAAAGAAGATTATCCAGTTATGGAAGTTTCAGCAATTACTATGAAAAAAGATCGTACATTTTTAGCTACAGTTGTTGGTAAGCCACCATTAGAAGACAAATATATGGGTTGGGCTACTGGTAAAATTTTCTTTCCACTTTTAAAAACTACTGTCCCAGCACTACTAGATTATCATATGCCAGAAAATGCTGGTTTTCATAATTTGATTTTATCAAAAATGCAAGTTCAGTATAAGGGTCATGCAAAACAGTTTATGCACGCTTTTTGGGGTGCTGGTCAGATGAGTTTTGTAAAACATGCTATTTTTGTAGATGAAAATGCACCTAAGCTAGAGAGTTATGAAACTTTTGCAAATTATGTCCTAGATAGATTTACACCTAAATCATTGTTTATATCTGAGGGTATTTTAGATGCTCTTGATCACTCTTCACCAGAAACTTTAGTTGGTGGTAAGTTAGGTATAGATGCAACATCCGCAAACAAAGTAGATGGACCAGTTCTTTTAGGTGATGATGCTTTACTAAAAAAAGTACAAGAGTTAGTTCCAGATGCAGTTAAACTCCATCAGTTTATGCGCCGTACTAAAAATCCAATAACAGTTATAAGTGTAAATAAAACTAAAAATGCAAAAGAGTACTTTGATGCACTTGTAACATTAAGTACAAATATTCGTATAGTTGTTTTTGTAGATGAAGATAAAAATGATGTATTTAACTCATATATGTTAGTTTGGCGTGTTACAAACAACATGGATGCACTTCGTGATGTATTTATTTCTGGTTTGATGGTTGGTGTTGATGGAACAAATAAAAATCAGTTAGATGGATTTCTTCGTGAATGGCCAGATGATGTAGAATGTACAGCTAGTGTTGTTGAGAGTTTAAAGAAAAAAGGTGTGTGGGATTTAGAAGAAAAGTTGTATAATAAGTTTCAGTTATAGAATTTAAATCTTAAAAAGGCTTCGGATGAGTAAAATATTTGTTTTTATATTTTCTATTTTTATTTTAACATCATTATCTTCATCTGCAGCAGTTTATAAAGGTCAAAGAGTTTTTGTAAAACATTGTGTAGTTTGTCATAAAAATGGACAACAGTTTATAGCTTCTAAAACTAAGCTAGAGTGGGAAAATATTATGAATAAAAAGGGTGAAATACTCGCTCAAATTCATATTAATAGTAAAACAGAAGAAGCTAAAAGCTCTAAAGATTATTTTAAAACTAAAAAATACTATAAAAAATCTAAACACTTAAAACAATTTTTGATGGAATATTCAAAAGATAGCGGTAAAGTTCCTGCTTGTAATTAAAATAGCCTCTTTGTAAAAACCTAAAATTTAGCTAAAATATCAAACTTTTAAATAATTAATAATTACCCAAGGATACCAATATGGAAAAAATGTGGTCAGGTCGCTTTTCTGCGAGTGCTTCAAATCTATTAGATCAATTTAATGCGTCAATTATGTACGATAGAAAATTGTATAAAGAAGATATAGAGGGTTCACTAGCTCATGCAGCAATGCTTGCGAAACAAGGTATACTTAATACTGAAGAACTTATTCAAATTACTGATGGTCTTAACCAAGTTATGAGTGAGATTGAAGAGGGTAAATTTGAGTGGAATATATCTGATGAAGATTTACATATGGGTATTGAAAAAAGATTAACTGCTATTATTGGTGATGCTGGAAAAAAACTGCATACTGCAAGAAGTAGAAATGATCAAGTGGCGGTTGATTTTCGTCGTTGGACATTAAAAAGAAATTTAGATATTGTTGATGGACTTAAACTTTTAATGAAAGAGGTTTTAGTAGTAGCTGAGCTACATGTAGAGACAATGATACCAGGTATGACGCATCTTCAACATGCACAACCAACTAACTTTGGTTTTCATCTAGGTGCTTATCTTGCTATGTTTAAACGAGATATTGCAAGATTTGAAGACTCTTACAAACGCAACAATATTTCTCCTCTTGGTTGTGCTGCTTTAGCTGGAACTCCACACAATGTAGATCGAGAGATGACAGCAAAATTACTTGGATTTGATAGCGTTAGCGTAAACTGCTTAGATACGGTAAGTGATAGAGATTTTGCACTAGAAATCTTGTTTAATATCTCAACAATGATGATGCATATCTCTCGTCTTAGTGAAGAGTTAGTTATGTGGTCAAGTTATGAGTTTGGTTTTGTTGAGTTAAGTGATGAGTACTCAACTGGTAGCTCAATTATGCCACAAAAGAAAAACCCAGATGTTCCTGAACTTCTTCGTGGAAAAACGGGACGAGTATATGGTTCACTTATGGGACTTTTGACTGTTATGAAAGGCTTACCACTTGCTTATAACAAAGATACTCAAGAAGATAAAGAGGGTGTTTTTGATGCAGTTGATACTGCTATTATCTCACTTGAAATACTAAAAGAAGCTATTAAAACTATGGAAGTAAAAGCTCACAATATGCAAAGTGCATGTTCTGTTGGACATTTAGCTGCTACAGACTTAGCCGATTATCTTGTAGAAAAATGCGATATTCCATTTCGTGAAGCTCATTTTATAACTGGAAAAGCAGTAGCAAAATCTGAAGAATTAAAAATAGATTTAAGTGATATTGAGCTTAAATATCTTACAGAGATAGATAGTAGAATATCACAAGATGTTTTAGAATTTTTAGTACTTAGAAACTCTATGAATGCTAGAACATCTCAAGGTGGAACTTCAACTATTCGTACAAAAGAGCAACTTTTAGAGTTTAAAACTTTTCTTCAGTCATAATTACCTTAAAAATATGACAATTTGTCATATTTTTAACATTTTGTCATTTTTTACCCTATTATTATAAAAAATAAAAGGATTGAAAATGTTTGAAATGGCAACAGTATTATTAGCAAGTGGCGTATTAATAATGATAGCGTATGAGTTTAATGTAACACTAAAAAGAGAATGGGGTGAGAATCAAAAAAGCTTTTTTTAAAAAAGCTTTAAAGACCATATACTTTATGATAAGAACTCATTCTTCTTGAAACTTTTTTCAAGTAATGTTTTGGCTCATCATATTTTAAATCTTTTAGTAGTTTTGCATAAACTTCATCTGGAGTAAGTTTATTTATGATTGGTGCAGCCTTGTTCATGTTATAACTTCTTGTAAATGCCCAAGCAATATTTCCAGCTCCAGTATTGTAAGCTGCAATAGTACAGTAAAGTCTGCTATCTGGATCTTTTATTTTTCTAAGGTAGCGATAGTAAAGTATATGAAGATAAGCACTTCCCATAGTAATATTGTTAGTACTATCATAAAGATAGCTTCCAGATACTAACTTTTTCTTTTTATATAGGTATCTATAAGTATCTATACCAGCAGTTCTTGGAACTATTTGCATAAGACCATATGCAGGAATATTACTTCTAGCACGAGGATTAAAACTACTTTCAGAATGCATAATAGCAAAGATTAAAGGTACTGGAAGATCTTGTCTTTTTGCTTGTTTCTTAACTTCTTTAAGATAAAGTTTAGAGCGTTTAACCATTGCATTTTTTGGTAGTTTAACTACAACGCTATAAACTCTTGCATGTTCTATTTTAGTTGATTTTACAGATTTTATTTTTTTATCTTGAACTTTTAGTTTCACATATTTAATAATTTTTTCTTTAGTTGGTGGTTTTTTAAATACTACCGTTGAAAGAATCGGTTCTGCTTTTACAGGTTTGTCAACTACATTAAAAGGTTTTGGAACTTTTGCCAATTTTACTTCTAAAGGATCATTTTTTTGTACTGTTTTTGTATTTACAGTTACTACTTTAGCTAGTGCAATTCGTAACTTCTTTTTAGCTTCTTTTGGTGATTTAGCTATTGTTTGAACTACAATAGTTTCATTTTCAAAATCTACATTAGTACGAGTTTTTTTATCTTTTGTATAAGCTACCCAAGTTTTTTTAGTTGATAATTTTGGTTCTTCCCAAAATGCACCAACCTCTTTTTTGTAATCATTAAAAGCTTTTTCTTGTGCAGTTTTATAATCTTGAAATTCTTTTTGCACATTACTTTTGTATTTATTAAATTCACTTTGTTGAGTTTTAAAATTTTGCATCTGTTGTGCTTTATATTCACTTGCTGTTAGAGCAAATAAACTTGTAGCAATTGATGAAGCAATAATAAATTTTTTAATCATTTGTTGTCCTATTATATGTTTATTTTAGTTTATTATAATTTTACTAAAGAAAAGCTTTAGGGTTGGAGTCAGTAAAATTTCCCCAAGAAAGTTTAGCCCCACCAAGTATGTGAAAATGTAAATGCTTAACTTCTTGTGCACCATTCTCACCTATATTTGTAATAACTCTATAACCACTATCTTTTATGTTTTCAATTTTTGAAATCTCTTGAATAAAGCTAGTCATACCTGCCATTATCTCTGGACTTACATCATTAAAACTCTCTACATGTAGCTTTGGTATTGCCAAAATATGACTAGGTGCTTGAGGATTTATATCATGAAATGCTAGGAAGTCGTCATTTTCTAACACTACACTTGAAGGTATTTCTTTATTTACTATTTTACAAAATAAACACATTATGTGATCCTTTTTTACTAAGAGTATATCACATAAATAAAAATGAAAGCTATTTGTTAGTGATGTTTTAGTATAATCCTTTTAAAATTTATAATATTGGATAATCTATTGAAAAAATGGTATGACGCAATAAAAGAAGCACAAAGTGTTGAATCTTTAGAAGAGATTCGCATCAGTGTTTTTGGTAAAAAAGGTGTATTAGCAGAGGAATTTGCTAAGATGAAAACAGCACCAAATGAAGAAAAAGGCAAGATAGCAAAAGAGCTAAACATTCATAAATCAGGTTTAATGAATGAACTTACTGCTAGAAAAATAACTCTGCAAACTTTAGAACTTCAAGCAGCTATGAAAGCTGAATCTATTGATGTATCTATGTTTAGTACAAACTCTGATGCTGGTGCACTTCATCCAGTAATGGAGACTATGGACAGAATAGTTGAATACTTCTCATCTATGAACTTTGCAGTAAAGACTGGTGGTATAGTAGAAGATGATTTTAACAATTTTGAAGCACTAAATCTTCCAAAGTATCATCCAGCACGAGATATGCAAGATACTTTTTATTTTAAAGATGAGATGCTTTTAAGAACTCACACATCTCCAGTTCAGATAAGAACAATGATGTCAACAAAACCACCAATTCGCATGATTGCACCAGGTGCTGTGTTTCGTCGTGATTATGATATTACTCATACACCTATGTTTCACCAAATTGAGGGACTTTTAGTTGATGATAAAGGTAAAGTTTCTTTTGCAAATTTAAAATTTATTTTAGAAGACTTTTTAAAGTTTATGTTTGGTGATGTAGAAGTTAGATTTCGTCCATCATTTTTTCCATTCACTGAGCCATCTGCAGAGGTAGATATTAGCTGTGTTTTTTGTTCAGGTAAGGGTTGCAGAATTTGTTCTAAAACAGGTTGGCTAGAGGTTTTAGGCTGTGGAATAGTTGATCCAAATGTATTTAAAGCTGTTAAATACGAAGATGTTTCTGGTTACGCTTTTGGTTTAGGTGTAGAGAGATTTGCAATGCTTATTCACCAAATTGGTGATTTGCGCTCACTTTTTGAAGGTGATATTAAACTACTGGAGCAATTTCAATGATTATAACAAGATCGTGGTTAAATGAATGGATAGATTTAAGAGATATTAGTACTGAAGATTTAGCCAAAACACTAAATACTTTAGGTCTTGAAGTTGAGAGAGTTCAAAAGTATGAGATTCCTAAAAAAATTATATTTGGTAAAGTATTAGAGTGTGAAAAACATCCAGATGCAGATAAGCTAAATGTTTGTAAAGTAGATATTGGTTCAAGTATCCGCCAAATTGTTTGTGGAGCTTCAAATGTTCGCGCTGGTCTACATGTAGCGGTTGCAACAATTGGTGCAGTTATGCCAAGTGGTATGGAGATTAAACCTGTAAAACTTCGCGGTGTTGATTCTGAGGGTATGATTTGTTCAGCTTCAGAGATTGGACTTCCTGATTGTCAAGATGGTATTTTAGAACTAGATGATAGTATTGGTAAGTTTAAATTAGGTGCAGATGCTTCAACAAATCATATGCTTAATGATGATTTAATTGAGATAGAATTAACTGCTAATCGTGGTGATTGTTTAAGTATTCGTGGTATTGCTAGAGATTTGTCATCAGCTTACAATAGACCGTTAAAAGAAAATAACGCAGAAGAAGATGACGATAGACGCATAGGTATTGGTAGAATTTTATCAATAAATTATGAAAATAGTCTTGATGTAAATTTAGCGTACAAAGCAATAGATTTAAAATCTTTGACTATTCCCTTGGCATTAAAACTTCGTTTAGCTCAGATTGAAGAAAAAAGAGATACCGACATAGAAGCAGTTATGCTTTATGCTACTCACTCAACAGGTGTAATACTTCGTGCATATAATTATGGTTTTTTCTGTGAAGATAATAAAACACTAGCAAAAGTTGAATTAGTAAAAGATGAAAATGGTTATGCTTCAATTATGTCAGGAGATAAAAAAGCTTCAACTCTTGGAATTATTCAAGAAGATATATCAAAAGTTACTTATGATGAGGGTACGGTGTTTATTGAAGCTTCATATATTCCGCCAGATATTATCTCTAGAAAGATGCATGAGTGTAAAGTTGAATCTGGTCCAATGTATTATAAAACTTCAAGAGGAAGTGAACCTGAATTGAAATTTGGTCTTAATATTTGTTTAAATATTATAGAAAAAAACTCATCTTCTTCAGTTTTTGGTGGAATTATAGAACTTAGTGATGAGTTTGAAGAAAAAATAATTAGCATAAGTAAGCAGGAGATTGATGACTTTATTGGTGCTGAGATTGAACAGTCTAAGATAAGTAAAATACTTACAAATCTTGGCTTTGATATTCGAAAATCATCATCAAATCATTTTGCTATTACTGCTCCAAGATATAGACATGATGTAAGTCATGCTCAAGATATAGTTGAGGAGATTGTTCGTCTTATTGGTATTGATAATATTCCTTCAAAACCTTTTATTTTAAAAGAAAACAATAAATTAGAAAGTGATTATTTTAATTACAAGAAAAAAAGTGATTACAGACATAAGGCTGCTTATAGTGGTTTTTTTGAGTCAATTCACTTTGTTTTTGATGAGCGAAAAGTGTTAGAAAATTATGGTTTTGAATGTTTAGATGAAAAGCTAGAAGTACTAAATCCTATTGTTAAAACACTAGATACTTTAAGACCTACACTTCTAACAGGACTTCTAAAAGCTGCTTCACATAATGCTAAAAATGGTTACACATCTATAAAACTTTTTGAAGTTGGTTCATTATTTTCACCAAAAAGAGAAGAATCTGTAAAAATGTCACTTCTTTTTTCTGGAGATAGAGAAAAAGAATCATTAGCAAATGCTGGTAAGCCTGCTAAAGTTGATTTTGCATTTTTTGTACAAAAGGTAGCAGATATTATTGGTGAATTTGAGCTTAAAGAGTATGAAACTACACATAAACTTTCTCATGGGTACCAATGTGCTAAAGTTATTGTAAATGGTGAAGCAATTGGTGAGCTTTTTAGAGTGCATCCAAATGTTGAAAAAGATTATGATTTAGATGTAACTTATGTGTGTGAGTTAGAGTTTGATAAACTTCCTTATGGTTTAAAAGTAGCTTCTAAAAGTTCAAAATATCAAGCATCATTTAAAGATTTATCTTTGATTATGCCTCAAGATATGGCTTATGAAAAAGTTAGAGAAGTAATAACTAAAGCAGAGGTTACAAACTTAGTTCGTTTTTACCCTGTTGATAAATACTCTGATGAAAGCTTAGGTGATAATATGAGCCTATCTATCCGTTTTGTACTTCAATCAAATGATAAAACACTTGAAGAAGAAGATATTACAACTGCAATGGACAGTATTTTAGATGCTCTTAAATCTGAACTTGGAATTGGTCTTAGATAATGAGCAAGGTTGTTGTAAGTCCTGCTAAAGCTTTTTCACTGAATATCTCTGAGATAGCTCCAGATAAGTCTATCTCCCACCGCTGTGCTATGTTTTCAATGTTGGCAGATGGAGTAAGTGAAATAACAAACTTTTTGCGTGCGGAAGATACTATGAACTCGCTTGAGATTGTAAAAAATCTTGGTGCGACAGTTGAAGATGATGGGGTAACAATAAAAATTTCTTCAGATGGTATAAAAGAGCCTTTTGAGATACTTGATTGTGGAAACTCTGGAACAGGAATGCGTCTTTTTTGTGGGCTTTTAAGCTCTGCTAATGGACATTTTGTTTTAACTGGAGATAAATATCTTCGTTCTCGCCCCATGAAAAGAGTGACTCAGCCACTTCGTGATATTGGTGCAATTTTTGATGGACGAGATGATGCAAATCTAGCTCCACTAAGTATAAGAGGCTCATCTTTAAAAGCATTTACTTATGATAGCAAAATAGCATCTGCTCAAGTAAAGTCATGTATGATACTAGCAGCTTTGCGTGCTGATGGGGAGTGTACATATACTGAACCAGAACTCTCACGAGATCATACAGAGCGAATGTTAAAAGGTATGGGTGCATCTCTACATGTAAAGGGTTTAAAGACTACAATCAAACCAATGACTAAATTACTTACTCCTTTAAAGATAAGAGTTCCAGCTGATCCATCATCTGCATTTTTCTTTGCAGTTGCTGCAGCTATTACACCAGATAGTTCTATTGTGCTAGAGGGTGTTACGCTAAATCCTACACGAATAGAAGCATTTAAAGCATTAGAGAGAATGGGTGCAAATATCTCTTATGAGATGACAGATAACAAATATGAACCAATTGGAAATATATCTGTAAAATATGCACCACTAAAAGCTATAACAGTTGAAGATAACATCTCATGGCTTATAGATGAGCTTCCTGCTTTATCTATTGCTATGGCTTGTGCTGAGGGTGATAGTGTTGTTAAAAATGCTGAGGAACTTCGTGTAAAAGAGAGTGATAGAATTTCAACAGTTGTTGAGGGACTTCGCTCGAGCGGTATAGAAGTTCATGAGTATAAAGATGGTTATAGAGTTGTTGGTGGAGAGTTAAAAGCATCAGTAGTTGATAGTGATGGTGATCATAGAATTGCAATGAGTTTCATAATCGCTGGACTAAAATGTGGGATGGAAGTTAGTGATTTAGATTGTATAAATACATCTTTTCCAAATTTCTTTGAGCTACTTGCTAAAATTACAAACTTTAGTCATTCCAAACTTGATTTGGAATCTAATTAGCTCTTAATAATATGACAGGATAAAATATGATAATACAACTTGCAGAGAGTTACGGTTTTTGTTTTGGTGTAAAAAGAGCTATAAAAATAGCTGAAGAAAATAAAAATGCTTCAACTTATGGACCACTTATTCATAACAACAAAGAGATAGCAAGACTTGAAGATGATTATAAAGTTGGTTTAACTGATGATCATAAAAGTTTTCAAGAGGGTGATAAGGCTATTGTTCGTACCCATGGTATTCAAAAACAAGAACTTGCAGAACTTAAAGAAAAAAATGTAAATGTAGTTGATGCAACTTGCCCTTATGTTACAAAACCACAAGAGATAGCTCAAGAGATGAGTGAAGCTGGATATAGTGTAGTTATTTTTGGAGATGAAGCTCACCCTGAGATAAAGGGAGTTAAATCTTATGCAACAAATGGAGCATTAGTTGTTACTTGTTCAAACGATTTAGAAGATGTTAAACTTCATGAAAAAGTAGCTCTTATAGCTCAAACAACTAGAAAAGTTGAAGATTATCTTGAAGTTGCCTCATATCTTATACCTCGTCATAAAGAGGTTAGAGTTTTTAACACCATATGTAATGCAACATTTGAAAATCAAGAGGCTGTTAGAAAAATTTCTAAGCAAGCTGATGTTATGATTATTATTGGTGGTAAAAACTCATCAAACACAAAACAGCTCTCATCAATTGCTCATGATTACTGTAAAGATTCACATCATATAGAGGATGAAAAAGATATAGATCCAATTTGGTTTAAAGGTAAAAAGTTCTGTGGTATATCTGCTGGAGCATCTACACCTGATTGGATTATACAAAATGTTGTTGATTTTATAGAGAAAAACCACTAAAAA
>Ga0256827_10000343_pt1 | contig 28344 bp, 26 predicted proteins | sample CV84metaG_FD_185977 | JGI IMG/M metagenome (GOLD analysis project Ga0256827, IMG submission 185977) | Hydrothermal vent microbial communities from East Pacific Rise, Pacific Ocean - CV84 | ecosystem: Environmental > Aquatic > Marine > Hydrothermal vents | place: Pacific Ocean: East Pacific Rise...
TTAAATTTAAGAATTATTAGGGAATAATAAAAGAGCAAAGGTTAGGTTTACGATCAAAGAGTAGGATTATGAGTTCAATCCTACTTTCCTTTTTATCGAATATATCGAAACGACTTCTATCTAACACTCTCCCCCCTTTAATATTTTCAGTATCAATTAAGAGATATTTATACATAATCATATAACTAAAGTTTAAAGGGATTAAACTAGAAACAGGTGAAGATATTGAGTTGGTTCTAGGGTATCTTTATGAAAATGGAAAAGAGGAGTAATTTGATGAAAATTGTTTTATTTATTGTAATGTTTGGGTCATTGTTATTTTCAGGAAATAGTGTTAAAGAGATTTTTAAAATACAATGTGGTTCATGTCATCTAGGCTATATACCACAAAGTAAACTTATAAAAAATTATGAAAATAATAATAGTGACTTAAATTTGACAGCTCCAACCTTAACGGAACTCTCTTTCCGTCTTAGAGAGAAAATAGGTGATAGACGAGCAGATAAAGAGAGTCAAGTGCTGGAGATAGAAGATTTTTTACTTGATTATGTAAATCACCCCGATAAAAAGAAAAGCATACTTCGTGAAAGAGTTTTAAAACATTTTAAGACCATGCCAAAACAGAAATTGAGTGAAGATGATGCTGAGTTGTTATCTGAGTATATGTTTGATTTTTCAGAAAAGATGATTGTAGAACATTCGGTTAAACGTTATGGTTATGACGAGGCATTGGTTAAAGCAAAAAAAGAGAATAAGATTGTATTGGTCGAAGGGTACATCACCTCTTGTCGTGGTTGTATTAAAATGGACAGAGAGGTTTTTGTGGAAGATGAGGTTAAACAGGCGTTAAATAAAGATTTTGTTTTGGTGAAACAAAATGTACTGGCTAAAAAATTACCTTTAGGTTTAGAGTCTGTAGGTACACCTGCTTTTTATTTTATTACCAATGATGGGAAACATCTGATTGATGGTTTACAGGGGACAGGAGATATTGAGGAGTTTTTAGACATGCTCTCTTTGATACTAGAGAGCCGTGATGAGAAGAGGTATGCTCAGTAGATTAGATATCTTGCAACACTCTTTGGAATCGGAGACTTTAGTCCCGAACAAGACGAGGCTAAAGCCATTGTTTCCCCGTTTTGCAAGAACTTTATTTAACAAAAGTCTAAAAGCATCCCATCTTTAACAGCTTGATAACTTTCAACACCCACCAAACGTTTTAGAATCTCTAGTCCAAAACAAAGAGCAGTCCCAGGTCCTCTTGAGGTGATGATGTTTCCGTCGGTGACTACAGCTTGGTCATCTCTGTACCCTTCGTGGTCAACTTCATCTTTTGCCCCAGGGTAGCAGGTGTAGTTGTTGGTGAGGATATTGGCTTTTTTAAGTACAAACGCAGCAGCACATATAGAACCGATGAGTTTGTCACTCTCTTTAAACTCTTTTAGCAGTCGTTGTACGGTTTGATTCTCTGCCAAAGCATATGTTCCATCCCATCCACCAGGAAGTACAATCATATCAAAATCATCGGTTCTTACATTGGCAATAGAGGTATCTGCTTTGATAATAATCCCATTTGCTCCAAGAACCAAATCACTTGTTACCAAACCATCTAAGTGGGCTATCCGAACCTCTACCCCTCCTCTTCTTAATACATCTATAAGTGAGACTGCTTCAACCTCTTCAAATCCTTCTGCAAGTGGTAGTAATACTGATGCCATAAGTTATCCTTTTTTATTTTTATATATTTGGTTGGATTATAGCAAAACTTAGATTATTTTCTATACAATAAGAATCAATAAACTTCTTGCATAATCTTATCTCGTGTATTTTATCATAGGGTTATGCAATAGGTCTATTAATTTTAGGAGTTAAGTATGAATGAACTTTTTTTATCTATTAATAATTTTTTTGAAAATATCCTCTTTTTTGATATTTTCTTTGGGACAATGGAGGGAGCAACTTTTCCATTTGTTGTGGCACTATTGATTATAGGTGGGGTTTACCTTACCTTTAAAATGGGCTTTGTGAACCTTAGAATGTTTGGTCACTCTTTGGCGATTGTACGGGGTAAATATAAAACAAAAGATGATAAAGGGCTTATCTCCCCTTTTCAATCACTTGCAACAGCACTTTCTGCTACGGTGGGAATTGGTAACATTGCAGCTGTTTCTATTGCCATCACTTTAGGTGGAGCAGGGGCAGCTTTTTGGATGATAATGGCTGGATTTTTAGGTATGACGTTGAAGTTTACTGAAGTAACTCTTTCTTTAAAGTATAGAGAGTTTTTACCTGATGGAACAATTATGGGTGGAGGTATGGAGTACCTTTCTCGTGGTTTAGCAGACAAAGGGATGGAGAAGACAGGTAAAGTGATGGCGATGGTTTTTGCTTTCTTTATGATATTGGGTGCTTTGGGGGCAGGAAATACTTTCCAAATTTCTCAGTCATTGAGTATTATGCAGGGGCAAATCCCTTTTTTTAATGATTTCCCTTGGGTTTTTGGTGTTATTATGGCTGGGGTTACTGGTTTAGTGATTATTGGTGGTATTAAACGGATTGCACATGTGGCTGAAAAGATAGTTCCTGTTATGGTAATTTTCTACTTGCTAATGGTGTTTTGGGTTCTAGGTACTTATTTTACGGCGATTCCTGATGCATTTGCATTGATATTTAGAGAAGCATTTACACCAACTGCTGTGGCAGGGGGGATTTTTGGAGCGATGATTCAAGGTTTTCAAAGAGCTGTTTTCTCAAACGAAGCAGGGTTAGGTTCAGCAGGGATTGCACACTCAGCTTCAAGAGTTAAATATCCTATCCGTCAAGGTTTGGTTTCCCTTTATGAACCATTTATTGACACGGTTGTGGTGTGTACCATGACAGCCTTAGTTGTTATACTAACAGGTGCTTACTTAGGTGGAACAGAGGTTCTTGATGTTGCGATTGCTGCGAAGCAAGGGGCAGTTATCACCTCTACGGCTTTTGGTTCGGTGGTCTCTTGGTTTCCAACCGTTCTTGGTTTTGCTATTTTTATGTTTGCCTTTTCTACCATGATTTCATGGGCTTACTATGGAGAGAGAGCGTGGGTTTATATTTTTGGTTCTAAAACTTCTATAGTTTATAAGCTTATATTTTTAAGTTTTATTGTTATTGCAACGGTAGTCGATACAGGGACAATGGTTGATTTTTCTTCTATTTTATTTTTAGCGTTGGCAGTTCCAAATATATTTGGATTGATTATTATGTCAGGGGATGTTCGAAAAATGTTAACAGAGTATATGGCTAAGTTAAAGTCTGGGGAGTTAGACAAAGAAGCTATTCGCGAGTAGTATTAAACAGATAAAAGAGGGGGAAGAGTGAATAGATTTCAAGAACAATTAAAAGAAATAAAAAATAAGAAAGGGATAAATATTGAAAAAAAATTAACTTTTTTTCAACGTTTAACAGATAGATTTAAACTCTTTAAACTTAAAACTACTACTTCTATTAAAAGACTCTTTTCTAAAGAAAAATCTATAAAAGTAGAAGAGGTTTTTTTAGAGACAGTCATTATTGTAGATATGGGGAAGATAGAGTATATAGATTTAGAAAAACTTTTAAGTGCTTATGATGATAAAATCAAACTTTTTTTAATCGCTAAGAGATTTAATAAGTTTAATAAAGAGCGAGTTTCTAAACTACCTTATGAGGTAAACTATGTGCAGGTATCAAAAAAAGTATCAACGGGTAAACAGTTGAAGCTTGTTCTTAAAGAGTTACGTTTAGAGAACAGATATAAAATTATCACTATTAAAGGGAGGGGAAGTCATCTTATAGAGACGTATCTTCCTGTTAAGAAAAAAGAAAAACATCAACCTTTGGTTAAAAAAGAGAGATGGTTGCCCTTTAAAGAGTTGTTTCATTTAAAACTCCCTTATCCTACATTAAAGGATATTCAAGAACAAAAAAATCTTTCTCAAATCAAGAATCATCTTGTTTTATGGGATATAGAAAATATATCATATAAAAATGTGGCTAAAATAGTTTCAAAATTGGGGGAAGTAAACAGTTTTTATTGTGTCAGTGTTGAACCATTGAGTGCTAAAGTAACTGGAAAACTGTTTTTTTATACCTTACGCTATAACATGCGTATAAAAGTTGGACACCTGAATTCAGATGATGAGATAGTACGTCTTATAGAAAGTCAATATAAAAACTATAAAATCATTACGATTATATCGAGCGATACTGATTTTGTCCCTATTGTAAAAAAGTTGTTAAAAGAGGATAAAAAGGTACAGATTATAGGGATAGAGAGTCAAAAAAAGGGGATATTTATGAAAAATAATATTGGGGATGCTAATTTAAAGATTATAACCATATAGACTTCTCTTCCTTTTGTTTAAAAGGAGAGAAGGAAAAAGCTATTTTGCTTTTTCTAAGTATTTACCTTCAATGGTATCAACAACAATCTTTTGACCTTCTAAGATGAAAAATGGAACTTGTACAACAGCTCCAGAGTCAAGAGTTGCTGGTTTTTTACCACCTTGTGAGTCACCTTTGAAGTTTGGTGGAGTTTCTACTACAGTATAGGTTGCAGTGATTGGAATCTCAACTGAGATAGCTTTACCATTATGAAAAAGAATATCTGCTTCCATTCCATCTATCATAAAGTTAAAAGTCTCTTTTCCCACTTGTTCATGTGTCAGACCGATTTGATCATAGGTTGTTGTATCCATAAACTGTAAGAACTCACCATCATCATAAAGATATTGCATCGTTGTCTGTTCTAAATCTGGTACTTCAAATTTATCACCTGCATGAACAGTTTTGTCAATAACTTTTCCTGTTGATAAGTTTTTGATTTTACATCTTACAAAGGCAGCACCTTTTCCTGGTTTGACATGTTGAAAATCCACCACTCTATATGGATTTCCATCCAGTTCTAATCTAACACCTTTTTTAAGGTCTCCCATTGAGATTGTTGCCATAATACAACTCCTAAATTTTTTTGGTATTATATCGTTTGCTTAATATTACATTGTTTAATGGTTAACTTTTTAGTGTTATGCTTATATTAATTTTAAAATAAGGTATTAAATGAAAAATATATTAAAAGTACTAGCTTTTATAAGTATGGCTTTTTCAACATTGACAGCAGAGAGTATTAACTCCTCTATTGTTAAAATATATACAGTCTCAAAAAGTACAAATTATATGGAACCATGGAACTCTTCGGTTCAACGCTCTTCAGGCTCAGGAAGTATTATTTCTGGCAATCGTATTTTGACCAATGCTCATGTTATCGCTAATGAAACATTTGTAGAAGTTAAAAAATATGGGGATACAAAACGTTATCAAGCCAAAGTACTTGAAGTCTCTCATGATACTGACTTAGCACTTTTAGAAGTAGCAGATAAAGAGTTTTTTAAAGATACCAAGCCTTTGTCTTTTGGTGGTTTACCTAAAATGCAAGATAAAGTAACAGTTTATGGTTACCCTATGGGTGGTAATACTATTTCAGTCAGTACAGGAATTGTTTCAAGAATAGAGCATAATCGTTATGCACATAGTGGTCAGAGATTTTTATCTATTCAGATAGATGCTGCGATTAATCCAGGGAATTCGGGTGGACCAGCCATCTCAGATGGGAAAATAGTTGGGGTGGTTATGCAAGGTATTACCATGTCTCAAAATATTGGTTATATGGTTCCTGTGGATATTATTCAACACTTTTTAAAAGATGTTCGTGATGGTAAGCATGATGGCTTTCCAAAACTGGGAATCATGACCGATCAAATAGAAAATCCTACACTTAAAAAATATTATAAACTTGATGAAGATGCAGGGGGAATATTGGTTGTAGATATTGTCTATAATTCTATCTTAAAAGATGTTTTAAAAAAAGAAGATATTATTACAGCTATAGATGGGCATAAGATTGAGAGCGATGGAACAGTTGAGTTTAGAGAGAAACAGTATACCCATTTTAAATATTTTATAGATCTTCATCAGTATGGTGATGAGGTAACCTTAGATGTGATCCGTCATGGTAAAAAAATGACATTAAAAGTAAAGCTCCCTGAAACATCAAGTGATGAACACTCTACCTACTCTATGTTAGAGTATGACAAAATGCCAACCTATTTTATGTTTGGTGGTTATGTATTTTCCCCTGTAACACAAAATCTTTTAAATGCTTCAATGAGTCCTGTGTTAAGCCTACGTTATAATGCAACAAAGTTTCCCACTAAAGAGAAACAGGAGTTGGTTGTACTTTTAAAAGTATTGGCATCAAGTCATAGTAGAGGTGATTATGGGATTAGTATGTGGCATATCGTTAAGGTAAATGGGAAAGAGTTTAAAGACTTTAAAGAGTTTTATAAGCTTGTAATTGGTTCTACTGAAGAGTTTGTTGTCTTTGAAGATGAAGATGGTGCGAAGGTAGTTATAGACCGTAAAGAAGCATTAGATTCAGAAAAAGAACTCTTAAAAAGATATAGTATAAAAGCCAATAAGTCCGATGATATGAATGTAACAAAATAACTTTTGAATCATCTTATTAAAAGACAATCATTAATGTAATAAAGTATGTTATGATTGTCTTAGTCTTTCATATTTTTTACTTTTGTAACGTTTTTGTAACATTTTTGTAATATATTTAGAAGATGGGAACTAAAAATTTTAAAGGATAGAGATGAAATTATCTTACTATTTACTTGAATCTTCATTGGATAATGGAGGAATTCTTCTTATCAATACTAGAACAGAGAATTATTGTGCATTGGATAGTGAACTTGCAGATAATTTTTTTAATTTTAAACAGAGTATGAATTTAGATGATTTGGATTTAGAATTAAAAGAGTTACTTATTGAGTATCAGATTTTAATTGAAGAAAATAAAGATGAGTATAAGTGCATTGTAGATGGACATTGGGAGGAACGAAGCAATGGTAATTCAGTTTTAAGTTTGATTTTAGCTACAACATTAGGATGTAATTTACGATGTAGTTATTGTTTTGAGAAGAACAAACAATCGATCAATTTATCTCTTGATGATGAAGCATCGATTTTTAAATTTGTAAGCTCTCAATTAAATGAGAGTACAGAAAAATTACAGATTACTTGGTTTGGAGGAGAACCTCTTTTAGGTATTAAAAGTATAGAACGCCTCTCAAAACGTTTTTTACAGTTAACCACATTTAGAGGAAAAGTTTACAGTTCAACTATCGTTACCAATGGTGTTTTTATGACACATGAAAATGCAAAGATTCTAAAAAGAGCATTGGTCTCTTCGGTTCAAATTACGATAGATGGAACTAAGGAGATACACGATAAGATGCGTCCTGCACCAAATAAGGGGAGTTATGATGATGTTATAAAAGGGGTTATGGTCTCAAGAGAGTATTTTAATACCTCCATTCGCATCAACTTGAAACGTGCAAATGTTAACTCTATTCCCACCCTTTTACAAAATTTAGCTACGTTAGGACTCGTTGATATATCGTTGAGTTTTGCAGTTATTTTTTTAGACAATCAAGATTCAGATATGAGTGATTATTTAACTCAAGAAGAGTTTGCTGTGATTCAACTCAATTTGAGCCGATTGGCAGTAAAACTTGGTTTTACCATAGGAAATGTACTTGGTATTGCTAAAAATCATCTTCGTTGTACAGCATTAGATCCCAATCACTATACGATTGAACCTAGAGGTTATGTCCATAAGTGTGTGGATTATGTGGGAAAGACAAAGGATGCAATAGGTCAAATAGAAGAGGGAGAAGTAAGTTTAAAAAATAGTGATAAGCTTTGGAAAAACTATAGTGTTTTTACGGTTACACCGATAGAAGGTGAAGATGATTGTGGTTTTTGTAAGTATCTTCCTCTCTGTTATGGTGGTTGTCCTAAAGATCGTATAAATGGAAGCGATAAACGTAAATATATTTGTACTCCTTTACGATTTAATCTAGTTGATATGATTAAGTTAGAGTTGGATATTAACTAAAAAATCTAGCGTTAAATTACAATATCAGAGATTAAATTATTAAATTAATGAAAATATTTATTAAAAATAAACCCAAGAAAACAGTATTAAATATGCTCTATATCTTGGGAATAATGGGTATTTTGATAAATATTTTAGCGTTATCTACCTTTGTCCTATGGATAGACTATCCCAATACTGTTTCTAAAATTGATAGAGCAATACCTATTTATTATGTCTATAAAGTTAAAGCTTTACAATTAATTTCTAAGAAATCCCCCTCTAATGGATTAAGATATTTTTTTAAAATACAACTATATAAAGAGTTAAAGGAGATAAGTATTTTACATAAATATTATAATCTTAGGCAAGAAGTAGCAGTTTATTTAATAGATTATAATATAAAGAATAAAAATTTAGAGAAAGCTTTAGAGATAGCAGAAGACTGGGAGAGGAGATACCCTTATGATTTTTTTGGAAAGTCTAAATATATAGAGGTACTTTATTTGGTAGATAGAGATAAGTTAAATCGTTATTATAAAAAATTGTATCATCGATATGGTGATATAAAAGAGATAGAAGATGGATATAAATTATACTTAGAAAGTATTGAATGATGAAAAAGATTATAAGGTTTAGTCTACTTATTACTTTTCCTATTTCTGTAGTATTTATATTATGGTTATATGGAACATTGTCATTTTTCTCCCAATTAAATAAAATAGAGAGTGCCAGTTATATGTTTGGAGAGAATAAAAATTTGTATATTACAGGTGAAAGAGAGTTTATGCAATTAAAGCGTAAATTTACTTCTCTGTCTGAGAATAGATTAAACAGAGATATTAATATCTATACAAAAAATTCTAACTTGAATGCGTTAAATAGTAACCTACCAGAGAGTGGATTTGAGTATAAAAAAGCTTTTTTGTTAACAGATAAAAAAATATTTCAAGGAAAAATAAAATATAGGGGAAGTAATTTATATCATTGGATAATGCCACATAAATCTTGGAGATTTAAAGCAAAAAAGAATCATTTATATAAAAATGTTAGAAAATGGGATTTTATTATATGGAAAGATGAAGGATTACCTCTGAATCATCTTGGTTATATGTTAGCTAGAAGTATGGGAATTTTAGCACCTTATAGTGAAAGCATAACGCTTAATATAAACAATAAAGACAACGGTGTAAAAATGATGGTAGAGCAGATTGATGAGGGTTTTCTTCGGAATAATAGAAGAGTGCCAGGGGATATTTATAAAATTTCTAATGCAGGTGTAACACGTATTCAAGGGGTTGACATAGATATATTTACTACGCCTAGTGTTTGGAAAAAAATATCCATCAATAATCACTATAGAAAAGATAACTCTCTACCACTACAAAGATTTTTTACCCAAATTCAAAAAAAAGACAACAAATTAATGGATAAAGAAAGTTTTGTTGATTATATGGTATTTATTGATTTGATTGGTACATTCCATGTTGATTTTCAACAGAATTGGATTCTCTTTTATGACAACTACTTAGAGAGGTTTTATCCTATAGCATGGGATATTGGTCCATGGTTAGAGCCTTATTTAAAGAGAAAGGTGATTAATGTCAATAATAACAGAATTTTTTCAAGTTTCTATAATGATTATGAACTTTTTATATCTAAGTACTATGGGATGTATGAGTTTTTTAATAACAAAGAGAAAAAATTTTTGTTGAGATTAAATTCTGAATTGGAAAAAGCAAAAGAGAAAATTGATCAAGTAGGCTATACTTATACGTTTGATGGAAAATATAAGAGTAGTAAAGAGACAGATAGCAGTATAAATGAGCTTAAAAATAGAGTAAAATCAAGATTTAGTTTTGTTAAAGAGAAGTTTTTGGGTGAAAGTAACCTATCAGATTATAGATATAGTATAGAAAATAATTCTATTAGAGTCTCAATATCTGGTAATAAATTAATTTATAAAATAGATATCAATATGAACTCTCCTATAGAAGTAGAAGAGGTGTATCTCTCTTATAACACAGCCAAGAAGAAGATTAATCGAAAAATTCTATTTGAATTAGATGACAACAATAAATCGCTTAAATTAGATGTTGATTTATTGGCACGGGTAGAAGAGAAGCCCATAGCTTATGAAGAGGCAGAGATAGTTTTTGAAGAGGCAACCTATGATATTTTGATACCTGAAGTAGATTTAAAAAATATTGAATTTGTCTCATTTTCCTCTTTATCCTATAGAGATAATCAATTTAAAATAAAAAGAGTTTCTCATATTGAGCGTAGACTTTTTACAAATCAAAAAAATATTGTTAAAGATGTAACGATAGGGAGAGCAGAGCAGTGGAGAGGTATAAAAAGAATTAAGGGTTTTAATCTTATTACTCATGATTTAAAAATTGAAGCAGGAACAAAAATTATATTGGATGCGAATGCAACCTTAAAAGTTTTAGGAAGAGTGACTGCCATTGGAACAGAAGATAAGCCAATTCTCTTTGAAGCTAAAGATAAAAGCACCCCATGGAGTACTTTTGTACTGAAAGATAGCAAAGCGAATGGTTCTCTGTTTAAACATTGCATATTTAAAGAGGGCAGTGGAAATAAAGGGGAACTCTATGAATATACAGGACTGTTGTCTATTCATAATGTTAAAGATTTTCTTATAGAAGATTGTACGTTTTCTAATAGCCATAGAACGGATGATATGGTACATGTAATATACAGTACAGGTAAGTTTAAAAATACAAAGTTTATACACGCCTTATCTGATGCTCTTGATGTTGATATCTCAAATGTGCTTATTGATAATTGTGAATTTATAGATAGTGGTAATGATGCGATAGACCTAATGACCAGCAATGCTATTGTGATAAATAGTAAGTTTGCAAATTCAAAAGACAAAGCGATTTCGATAGGGGAGGGAAGTAAAATTTTAGCTGTCAATAATCTTATAAAAGGTAGTAGCATAGGTATGCAGAGTAAAGACAGTTCAAAAGCTTATGTATACAACAGTACCTTTGTAGATAACAATCAATCTGTTGATGCTTATCATAAAAATTGGAGATATAGTAAGGGGGGAACTATCACCCTCGAAAAATGTCTATTTGAAAGAAATAATTTTAATGCAACAGTGGGTAAAAAATCAAAAGTTATTATTAACAATAGTGAGATAGATAGTCCAAAAAATTTTAACTCTAAAAGTATCAAAAAGGGAAAAATTATTATCTGTAATAGGGATTTTATACAATATGATTTTAAAGAACCCTTTTTTAGAGATAAAACCTATCTAATCAATAAAGAAAAAAGAGGTTATCATGAGTGATATAAAAGAACATTTTTTGAGATATGAGTTTAAATATATATTGGATGATGCACGAAGAGAAGATATAGAAAAAGAACTCTCTTACTTTATGCAACTTGATCCTTTTGTTGAACAATTTGACAATAAAAATTATTTGGTAAGGAGTCTCTATTTTGATGACCCTTTATACTCTTTTTATTATGAAAAAATGGATGGATTAATGCATAGACAAAAATTTAGGGTTCGTACTTATACCATGAAATATAATAAAAATATACCAATAATGCTTGAACTGAAAGGTCGATACAATAACTTTGTTTACAAACATCGTATCGCTTTAGAACATAACAATGAGAATGTTAAAGATATATTTCATCTATTAGAACAGATAGAGAATAGGGATAACCCTATCTCTAAACAGTTTCTTTATGATAAATATCGTAAAAATATTAGACCTACCATGCTTATAGATTATCAGAGACGGGCATACCAGAGTAAATATGATTATGAATTTAGAATAACTTTTGATGGAGAACTGTATGGAACACAAACTAGAGAATTTTTTCCAAAAGATGATGTTTATAGAAGGAAATTAATAGATGGGTATACCATTATGGAAGTTAAGTTCCGAAAACATATCCCTCCATGGTTTCATAGGATTATGATAAAGTATCAGTTGAGTCGTTTGTCAATCTCAAAATATTGTACAGGGATGGAATCAACACCTCTAATAAAAAATTTAAATAATTAAAGGAAAAAGATGGAAAAGCAGTTAATCGAAGCAATGAGTGGCGTATTTAATTATACCCCTTTAGAGGTAGTTTCCAATAGTTTAGTAGCCTTTATATTGGGGTTATTTATTGCCTATACTTATCAGAAAACACATCAAGGTCTCTCTTATTCTCAGTCGTTTGTATTAACAATTATTTTTGTAAGTATAATTATTGGTTTTGTAATGATGGTGATAGGGAACTCCTTAGCAAGAGCATTTGCATTGGTTGGTGCATTAAGTATTATTCGGTTTAGAACCGTAGTAAAAGATACGAAAGATACGGCCTATATATTTATGGCACTTGCCGTGGGTATGGGAGCAGGTACAGGCAATTATTTTATAGCTGTTTATGCCACTTTTTTTATGAGTGCTGTAGCATGGGGATTGTATAAGTTTAATTTTGGTCTTCAAAGTGCAAGTGATTTTATATTAAGATTCTATTTTGATAAGAGTGAAGAGGATAGTTATCTAAAGTATATCAATGAGTGTTCAGAAAATAATGCTCTTTTGCATATGGAACCCTCTGGTGATAAGAAGAGACTCTATATGACCTATGATATCTCTTTAAAAGAGAGCATTGAGATGAATGAGTTTATAAGTGATTTTTCTAAAATAAAAGGGGTCTCAGAGGTTCTACTTGTGAGTGCAAAAAACAATATTAATTATTAAATATTAATTAATTTAGTTACTTATTTTAAATACAGAATATTAATTTAATAGTTTTAACTATACTATTTTCTGTTTTGTAACGTTTTTGTAATGTTTTTATTATATATTTATAATATAAGAATTTTTTACAATTTTTATAAATTATTTTAAGGAAAAAACATGAAAGCAAATCTTGACATTACAGCATTGAATCATAACACAATAGAAGTTTCCCTACCTGAAGGTGTAGGTAGTGCCTTCCCCTCGATTCCAAATCAACTACATGGTAAAAAAATACCTCAATTTGTTCTAAGTTGGCTTTTGGAGACAGATGATGTAGGTTATATGATACAAGAGACACTACAAGCTCCAACTCGATCAATGTGTAGAGTTTTTTTTACTGGAGTTATGAAACCCAAAGATAAAATGAGAGACCCTAAAGCTAGAATATCGAATCCTGGAATGGAAGACAAGATAAGTCCACGAATTACAAAGGGCTTTAAACCTATTTTGAAATCTCCTGCAAAAGGGATTAAAAAAGATGGTCTAAAAGGTCATAGTGATTCTTTAGAGTTAGATGGATTACCTAAAGGGATTAGATTACCAAAGGCTTTAGAGACAAATGAAAATGTACCAGCAAGAGTAAAAGCATGGATTGAGCAAGGTAAAGAGGTTCAAAAATGGCTTGTTTCTGAAGGTTTAGATGATGCTACTTGGCTTCCTGAGTAGATAAAGTACTTTTTATAAGAGAGAATATAGTATCCAAAATATTCTCTTATATAGTTATATACTAATATAAGATTTTTTATTTTATATTATGAACTGAGAAGTATTTTCGTAAATTATTTTTGAAGGAAAAAATATGAAAGCAAATCTTGACATTACGGCATTAAATCACAACACTATCGAGGTTTCATTACCTGAGGGTGTAGGTAGTGCCTTCCCCTCAATTCCAAATGAACTACATGGTAAAAAAATACCTCAATTTGTTCTAAGTTGGCTTTTAGAGACCGATGATGTAGGTTATATGATACAAGAGACACTACAAGCTCCAACTCGATCGATGTGTAGACTATTTTCTTTTCCACCAAAAAATCATAAAGATCAAATGAAAGGTCCTAAAGATAGAATATCGAATCCTAGAATGGAGGATAAAATAAATCCAAGAATAAAAAAAGGTTTTAAACCTATTTTGAAATCTCCTGCAAAAGGGATTAAGAAAGATGGTCTAAAAGGTCATAGTGATTCTTTAGAGTTAGAAGGATTGCCTAAAGGGATTAGATTACCAAAGGCTTTAGAGACAAATCCAAATGTACCAACAAGAGTAAAAGCATGGATTGAGCAAGGTAAAGAGGTTCAAAAATGGCTTGTTTCCGAAGGTTTAGATGATGCTACTTGGTTACCATTATAAAGGATTTATAATCCTTAATTTGCCTTTTTAGGGCTATTTTCTAAGAATACTCCAATTTCTTTGGAGTATAAAACACTACATATATAGAAAGCTTATAAAAGGAAAAGATTTGAAATTATCATACTATATTATAGAAACATCATTACAAAATAGAGGACTTCTTCTCATAAGTACAAGATTTGAAAGTTATTTAATATTAGATGAGATGTTTGCATCTAAGTACCTCAATTATAAAGATACAGATAATTTGGAGTTTTTAGATGAGACATTAAAAGAAGCATTAATAGAATACCAAATGTTGATTGATGATGACGAGGATGAATATGCTCAGATTGTCAATGAACACTGGAGTGATCGTACAGCAGAAAGTGATATTTTAAGTTTAACTGTGGCAACAACACTTGGATGTAATTTGAGCTGTTCTTACTGTTTTGAAAAAAATAAACATCCTTTACATCTAAGCTCTGAAGATGAAGATTCTATTTTTGCATTTGTACAGAACCGATTGCGTAATGTAAAAGAAGGATTGATTTTATCATGGTTTGGAGGAGAGCCTCTCCTTGGAATTAAAAGTATTGAACGACTCTCTAAAAGGTTTCTGAGACTGACCTCTTTTTCTGCCAAAAGTTATAGTGCAAGTATTATAACAAATGGTGTTTTATTAACAGAAGAGAATGCAAAAATTCTTAAACATTCACTTGTGAATTATGTTCAGATAACAATGGATGGAGATAAAGAGTTACATAATAAAATGAGACCCACTGTTAATAATAAAGGTAGTTATGATGATGTTTTAAAAGGGGTGATGGTTTCTAGAAAATATTTTGCTACATCAATACGCATTAATTTAAATCAAAATAATCTAGATTCAGTGAAGAAATTGCTCCATACATTGGCAGAGTTAGAACTTTTTGATGTCAATATTGACTTTTCCCCTGTAGTTGCTTCCGAGGAGGATATAAATAGAGATGAAAGGATTTATTTAACACGAGAAGAGTTTGCTAATATAGAGCTAGAGTTAAGTGCATTATTAAAAAAACTTGGTTTTTCAATTCGTTCTAAACTTGGTCTATCAGAAGGTCATATTCCCTGTGCTGCACTAGATCCAAATAATTTTGTTATTGAACCTAATGGGACAGTACATAGATGTGTAGAATTTGTAGGAAATAGTTCTAATCCTGTTGGTCATCTTAAAGAAGGAAAGCTTTCTCCATTAAAATATGAAGATTTTTGGAAGAGTTATAATCTCTTCACCCTTTATCAAGCTGAAGAGGAGGATGATTGTAATAATTGTAAATATCTACCTCTTTGTTATGGTGATTGTCCTACAAAAAGAGTACGAGGTCATAACAAAAAAAAGTATATATGTACTCCTTTACGATTTAATCTTGAGGAGATGTTAAAATTAGAATTGGATCTTGTTTAAATGGAAAAGAATAGTATTAAATCATTAGGAATTTTATATTCACGATATTGTCCTGCTAAATGTAGACATTGTGGAACTGAAGCAGGTCCTCAGAGAAAGGGAAAGTTGGAATTTGAAATAATAGAGAAGATTTTAACAAGATTAAAAAAGTATTCTGTTACTGATTTGGGTATATCGGGTGGAGAACCCCTTTCTTTTTATACTGATATATTAAACATTGCTACGATAGCAAAAAAAAATGGGATATCCTTGACCATATTTTCTAATGCCTTTTGGGCTAAAAATGAGGAGATTACAGAACACTATCTTTCAAATTTAAAAGAAAGAGGTCTTAAGATGCTTCAGTTAAGTACCGATCAGTTTCATCAAGAGTTTATAGATAAAAAAAATATTGTTATGGCTGCCAATGTGGCAGAGAGATTAGAAATCTCTTGTTCTATTATACTTCCCTCTCCTGCTTCAGGTTGGAGTACCATTCAGACCCTAAGTTATTTGGAGATGGAGTGTAATGCTCCGTTAGTCACTCATCCTATTCACCCTATTGGGAGAGCCTTAGAGTTAGATGACTCCTATTTTCAGTGGAGAGAGTTAACCCTAGAGGGGTGTGAACTTGTTGGTCGAATAGAGGTTGATTCAACTGCATTGGTGGCACAATGTCCTCCTGCCTCTGATTTTAGTGAATCTAATCCATTAATTTTAGGTGATTTACATAACGACTCTATAGAAGATATGATGGATAAATATCAACACACACTGCTCTATTGGGTTTTAGGAAACTATGGTCCATTGGGACTCTACTATCTATTTTTGGAATCAGGTGTAGAGGTGACTGCTCCCATTATTGGAAAAGTGAGTAACTGTCAACTGTGTCAACAGTTAACCAGTCATCCACAATATTTTAAAGATTTTACAACATTTGAGAAGATTGATTTACAAAGTGGTCATTCTATGAGTTTAGAGAATCAACAAAGATGTAGTGAAATTATTGAAAAATCTCAAAAAAGGAATTGAAATGAATGATACATCATTAGAAAATATGCTACGGCGTTTTGCTTCAGAGCGACCACGAGATATAGAAACATCATTAGATATTATGAAAGAGCATTGTAAAGTAACCCCACCTAAAGGGGCAACAACGGTAACTAATTTATCTGAAATTAGTACCGTTCCAAAAATTTTAGAAAACAGTGATGCTTTACTTTTTAAATCATATCTATCGCAAGAGGAGATTGATGAGATATTGACCAATATCGAGAACAATAAAGAGCTTTTAACAGAGTATGGGGAACACTATAAGGTTTTAGGAAGGGTTTGGTCTAGTGATTATGTAATGGAGAATAGTGATACCTATTGGGAAGATGCTGAACCATCAAGAGAGAGGTTTAGAACAGTTCTTCCTAATGTAGAAGAGAAACTCTTAAATCTCTGTAAAGAACATATTTTTAAAGATGAAAATGTGATGGTTAGAGAAGGTTTTGGAGGACCTGCTGTGGTTCTTTTTAAACCCGATGAGAATGTTACGGGTTATGGTGGTGACATCCATATTGATTGGGAGGGGTTAGAGATAGAGAATCTAAAAGAGGGTGTTCCTGCCTATAGTTTTGTCTGTATGCTCTCTCTTCCTGAAGAGAATGGAGGTACAGGAGTATGGAATACAGAGTTTGAGTATAACCATGAATTAAATGAAGATGTTACTCCTGAAAAATTAAGGGTTGATTATGAGTTGGGTGATTTTGCAATGTTCCGAAGTTTTAAGCTTCATAACATAGAGACTATTTTGGGAACAACCAAAAGAGTTACCCTTATTTTTCATGTGGCATACCTTGATGGATATTGGAAAATTTGGTTTTAGATGAGGCTACAAGAGAGAGAGACTTATCTCGTTGTTAACCGTTTTTTCAGATACTCAATTGAGTATCTGAAACCACACAAACGAAAGCTTATTGAGCTGTTTCTCTATCTTCTTTTGGGGATAGCATTTGATATTTTTCTACCTTTGACACAGATGTGGATTATAGATTATGCCATTGTTCCTAAAGATATGGAGTTGCTTTTCAATATGATGATGGGGATAGCTATTGTTTTTATACTTATCTCTTTTGTCTATCTTCGAGAGGTTTACCTAACAACATGGGTAGATGAGAAGATAGTTGTTCATATACGAAAAAAAATATTTGATAGATTACAATATGTAGATTTGGCTCAGTTACAGCAGTTTTATGTTGGAGATATTATGAGTCGACTTAACAGTGATGTTAATATTGTGAGCAGTGTTATTGGTATGCTTTTTTTTCAGATTCTTAATCTGTTTTTGACATTTACTTTAAGTTTGATTGTCCTCTTTATTCTCAATTGGAAATTGGCACTTATTACGTTGGCTGTGACACCTCTGCTTTTTATTGGTAACTATTTTTTAGACAAACCAGTATCTGAGGAGAGTTATCGTAAACAGGTTATATATGGGGAATACTCCTCTTATCTCAATGAAAACTTGCATTCTCAATTGGAAGTTAAAACTTTTAGGCTTGAGGAGATTATGAAAAATGGATATCGTATTATTTTAGATAAACTTTTCAACTCCTCTCTTCGACTCACTTTTTTATCTTCTGTCTACAGTTTAACCAACAATACTATCACCTCACTCATTCAGTTAACCATATTGGGAGTGGGGGGATATTTTATTATAAAGGGTGAGCTAACATTGGGGGCATTGATGGCGTTTATTCCACTGTTTGCTCAGGTCTTAAGTCCTGTTGAAGAGATAGCAGGAACAATACAAGGATTTTTTCAAGCCTCTGGACCTATGGATAGGGTAGAGGAGTTACTTTTTCTTCAACCAAATATCAAAGATAAAGAGGATGCTCAAACCTTAAGTTTTAAGAAAAATATTGTATTTAAAAATGTTGGTTTTTCTTATGATGAGACACCCATACTTCATAATATAAGCTTTGAGATTAATCGAGGAGAAAGGGTTGCTTTTGTGGGCAAAAGTGGAAGTGGAAAGAGTACCATTCTAAAGTTAATTTTACATCTCAACAAAAGAGATGGTGGGGAAATTTTAGTAGATAATTATTCGATAGATAGTATTAAGCTTCATTCTCTACGGAAAAATATGGGAGTGGTATTTCAAGAGAGTTATATCTTTTCCGATACCATTGCTAATAATATTACCTTATTAGATTCAATCGTGACAGATACGAAATTAAAAAAAGCGATTGAACAGGCACAACTTTCTGAGTGGATAGAGAGTTTAACTGAGGGGATAGAAACACGTTTAGGGGAGGGGGGACAAGAACTTTCAGGAGGACAAAAACAGAGAGTTGGGATTGCTAGAGCCATTCGGACAGAGCCACAAATTTTACTTTTGGATGAGGTGACCTCTGCACTTGATGCTCATACTGAAGCAGAAATCAATAATCTGTTTGAATCTATTTATAAAGGGCATACTTTAATTATGGCAACACATAAACTTAGCTCTTTAGTTAATGTTGATAAAATATTTTTTCTAAAAGATGGAATGATTACAGAGCAGGGGAGACACCAAACATTGTTAGATAAGAGAGGAGACTACTATGAAATGTGGCAAAAACAACACGCTCTCTAAAGAGAAAATTTCAAAAGAATGGGCTTGGGGTGGCTCTTTTGGAGAAGGTGTGAGGGTAGCATTAATCGATTCAGGAGTAGACAAAACACACCCCAATTTAAGTGAAAATTCTATTTTATTTGAGACCTCTCTTTTGGATATAACAGAAGATGATTCAGGACATGGTACAGCTTGTGCAAATATTATTTTAGATGTTGCTCCACAGATTGAACTTATTAGTATAAAAATATTGGATTCAAAATTAAATGGTTCTTGTGCTGATTTAATCTCTGCAATAGAGTGGTCAATAGAGCATGATATAGAGGTGATTAATCTTAGTTTGGGGTGTAATGATAAAGAATATAAGTTAGAACTTTTTGAAGTGCTAGAGAAGGCTTATCAAAAAGGGATTATTGTGGTTGTAGCAGATAGTAATGATGGAGAAATTAGTTATCCTTCAGGTTTCTCTTCTGTCATGACGATTGTTGCTCATTCAGAAAAATATAAAGGTCTTTTATTTTCTGACTCTTCTGAGGGTATTGATTTCACTGTTTTTGCCAATGATAGAGAGGTCGCATGGAAGTCTCATAAATCAAAAAGGGTCTCTGGAAACAGTTTTGCTTCCCCTTATATTACAGGAAAGGTTGCATCTATTAGAAGTAAGCATCCTTATTTAAAACCTTATGAAGTGAAAAGTATACTTCATACTTTAGCCGATAATTATGAAAGGGAAGAAAATATGCCAATACCTAAAGTCTATCAACTTTCATTAGATAAAATTGCAACCGTATGTCAAGAGGTATCGTTTAATCTTTTCAATATAGAGCTTCCTGATATTCTCTTTGAAAATAAAGAGGTTATTTATCCAGAAGAGCAAAAATTGGTCAATGATTATCATAATAAAATTACCATTTATAGTATAGATAGTTCTATATTTATCTCCCCTTTGGAGGGTGGTTCAGATATGATATATGGTATTACTCATGAGATTGGACACATATTGGTTTCATCTCTTTTTAAAGAGAAGCTCCTTCCTGCTGTTATTTGGGATGAAGCTTTGGCTCATTATTTTGCTATCTATCTCTTTATCCCTAAGTTATGGGAAAAATATCAAGATTCATTATGGTTAAACTATCCAGATTATATAGAAGTAAATAGTATTAATATGTTGGATAATATACCATTAAATGATTATACCAGTTCTTTGAAACGAATGACATTGATGTTAGATGAGGTGATTTCACAGTATGGGTCTCTAGCATTTAAAAGAGCATTAGAGCAGATGAATAAAGAGGATATGGAATCATGGAACTTTTTTAAAAGGTTGAAAAGTGTTTTAGAGAAGAGAGCAGATAAAAATCTACTCTCTTAGAAGAATTGCTAAAATCTATTTAACAAATTCAAATGGGTTTTCCACTACATTTTTTCTATCTACAATGTATGGAATAAGTGCTGTTTGTCTTGCTCTTTTAATCGCAACAGTTACAAGCTCTTGGTGACGTTTACAGTTACCTGTAAGTCTTCTTGGCATGATTTTAAATCTTTCGCTCAATGAGAACTTTAATAGACCTAAATCTTTATAATCAATGAAATCTACTTTCATTTCACAGTATTTACAATATCTTTTTTTGAACTTTCTTCTTTCTGCCATGGGTTTCTCCTAAAATGGTATCTCGTCATCATCGATGTCGATTTCTGGTACAGATGGTTGTTGTTGCTGTGGAGCTGGTCTTGATGGTTGTTGAGAAGCTTGAGGTTGACCATAACCTTGTTGTTGTGGTTGTCCATAGCTTTGTTGTTGTTGCTGTGGTTGACCATAACTATTACTACCTCCCCCATAACTATTTTGGTTTTGTTGTTGACCACCATAGTTATTTTGGCTTGGTTGGTTATCGTTCCCATTGTTGTAGTTAGGGTTCTGGCTATCAGCCTTAGAATCTAACATTTGTAAACTTTCTACAGTTACAACATGTTTACTTCTTTTTGTTCCATCTTGAGCCGTCCATTGTTGAAGCGTTAAACGTCCATCTACTAAAACTTTGCTCCCCTTACGAAGGTATTGGTTTGCTATCTCAGCTGTACGCCCAAAAAATGTTAAGTCGATGAACATCACTTCCTCTTTTTGCTCACCAGTTTGGCTTTTCCACTTTCGGCTTGTTGCTATTCCAACATTACCAATTGCTGATCCACTTTGTGAGTATCTTATCTCAACATCTCTTGTAAGGTTTCCTACCAATACTACTTTGTTATACATGGGGTTTTTCTCCTAAGGTCTTAAGCTTCTGTTGTTGCTTCAGCTGATACTTCTGTTGTTACTTCAGCAGGTGCTTCAGTAGCAACTTCTTCAGTTGCAACAGGTGCTTCTTCTTTAACAACTGCAGCTGCAGTTACAAGTTTTTCAAATTGAGAAACTTCTTTTTTCTTAGTGTATCTAACTGTTAAGTACTTGATAACTTCTTCGTTAAACTTTAAGTTTCTTTCAAGTTCGTTAATAACAGTACCTTCTGCTTTAAAGTAAACGATTGTGTATACACCACGCTCATTTTTCTCAACAGGGTAAGCAAGTTTTCTCATTCCCATATTATTGGTAGCAAGAATTTCAGCACCTTCACGTACAAGAATCGCTTCGATTTTTGCAATGTTTGATGCTGTCTCTTCATCTGTAAGTGTAGGTTTAAGTACATACAGTGTTTCGTAGTTGTTCATTGTGTTCCTTTTGGTTTGATAGCCCACTCTTTTAATCTATGTAGATTATCCAAAAATGAGCAAGAATTTTGGAAGCAGTATGTTATCATAATAAATATTTATTTTTACTAAATATTGGGGGAATTCCATTTAGATTCTTAGAATAAGGGATATATAATATAAAAATAAACTTAATTATATATATTATTCAATATAATTAATAATAATATATTTTAAGGTAGATTTTAATGAAAGATGGATTCCCCAAAGTAGTCATAAATTTTTTTATAAAAAGTTCAAAAATTATTTTTTTATCAATATATGCCATATTGGTATTGGTTGCAAGTTATATTTTTATAAATAGTTATACCCAATATAACTACTTAACAAGTTCAAGTGAATATTCTGAATTTATGACAAAAGTCAAAAATATTGAGGGGATTGAGGGGAGGCTCTTATTTAAAGATACAGAATTAAGAGTAAATGAACAAAAAATTATTATGTTGACCTCCTTACTTGTTTTACTTCTTTCGATATTTATGTTTATCCGACGAGCCTATATTCTTAAGTATTTAGAGGTGGAAAAACAAAACTTAACGTTACTTTTAGAAGATTTAAAATCCTACTCCTATGAAGATAGGTTAGAGGAGTTTCAGAACATGATTAAAGATAAAAATAGAGCAGAGATTTATGCTCTGATGTCAGATATGATTCATGAACTAGAAGAGAGTAAAAATTTTGCAGATGAAGCCAATAAAACAAAGAGTCTTTTTTTAGCAAATATGTCCCATGAAATTCGTACACCTCTTAATGGGATTGTAGGTTTTACAAAGTTTTTAAAGTCAACCACTTTAGATACAGAACAGGATGAATTTGTTCAAATTATTAGAAAAAGTTCTGAGGATTTGCTTTCTATTATTAATGACATACTTGATATCTCAAAAATAGAGAATGGAAATGTTGAACTTGAAGAGGTTTTCTTTAACCCTATGGAAGAGTTTGAAAATGTTATTGAATCTTATGCAGCCAATGCCTCTAAAAAAGATATTGATTTTTCATTATGGCTTGACCCCGCTTTCTCTACGATGTTGATACGAAGTGACCCTGGAAAAATTAAACAAGTTCTAATTAATATGATTTCAAATGCTGTCAAGTTTACAGAGACAAAAGGGACAATTGATATTATTATTGAAAAAGTTGTTTCAGTAGAAGATGAAGTCTCAATAAAATTTTCAGTAAAAGATACAGGTATTGGGATTGCAGAGGAACAAAAGGAGAAAGTGTTTGAAGCATTTACCCAAGCTGACAGTAGTACCTCTCGTAAGTTTGGAGGAACAGGTTTAGGTTTAACCATCTCTGTAGGATTGGTTAAAATGCTTGGAGGAAAATTGGACTTAGAGAGTGTTGTGGGGAAAGGGAGTACTTTTTACTTTACCTTAACCATGCCTAGAAAAGAGATTAAAAGAGAGAGGAAATATAAAATGATGAATATCGCAATCTATGCACCTATGGATGTACAAATGAAAGACTCAGACCATTATCTTGAAGATTACCTATTATCCTTTAAACATCTGTCAATGACACGATTTAAAACTTTTGAGGAGTGTATAAATGCGCGAATCTCTTCGTTTGATGGACTCTATATCCATTATGATAAAATTAATGAAGAGGAATTAAGAAAGATTGCAACTTATCATGGTTCTCATAGCAACATTATTTTAGTTACCAAATTAAATAAACGTACCCTTGTTCAGGATATTTCAACCTATTTCTCTAAAGTACTTTATGAACCCATAACTTTTACTAAAGTAGAAAAATCATTTCATTATTTAATAGAACATAAAATGGAGAATAATAGTTTGCCAGATAGAAAACCAACTTTAACAAAAAAGCCTAATAAAGATAATAAAGCAATGTTCAACGGATTACATGCCCTAGTGGTTGAAGATAACCCTATTAATCAAAAAATGATTCACCATACACTAAAAAACATGGGTATCTCTTCAGTGTGTGCCAATCATGGTCAAGAAGGTTTAGAGATGTATATGCAAAATCACAGAACATATGATGTTGTTTTTATGGATATACAGATGCCTGTTATGAATGGATTAGATGCAACCAAAGCAATTATAAAATATGAGAAAGGAAGTAATCTTCAACATACACCTATTATTGCTGTAACTGCAAATGCTTTGAAAGGTGACAGAGAAAAATTTATGGCAGAAGGGATGGATGAATATGTTTCAAAGCCTATTGATTTGGAAAAGTTTATTACAGCCTTAAAGATATTTTTTCCTATTGCAACAGAAGTGGAAAGTGTCTGTGAAACTAAAAAAGATATTTTACTCTATAAGCAAACAACAACTGAAGCAAAAATTATTTCTGCTATTTTAAACAAGCTAGACTATAGTGTGGATGTGGTGGAAAATATAGAGGAGTTAAAAAAAGTGATAGATATATACAGTTATAAATGTATTCTTTTAGATAAAGTTCATAGTGACATTGCACATAGTAGATTGACACAACAAATAAAATCTAAAAATATTCCAAGTCTTCTTTTTGTTGATAACAAAGAGGTGATTATTTCAAGTGATGAAGAAAATTATACCTTTGTTGCAAATAAATTAACCGATTATGGTTCGATAAAAGAGAAAGTTGACCATATGATTGCTTTAGATAAAGCATCATAATTTAAGTTTTATAAGAGACTTTGTAACTTAATAAATGCTCCATATAAAAGTAACTCTCTGTTATTAGAGGGTGCTTTTTTTAATGCCAATTCCACCTCTAAAAGATGTTCGAATATTTTAAGTAGAGTAGGGCTTTTAACTCGAAGAGCCAATCTCCCTTTTTGCTCCTCTATCGGTTTTGGTAGTTTGTAGCCCAGTATCGCTTTTGAGTCTATGTGACCATTGAGTTTCATAAACGCATGAAAAAGAAAAATTTGATTGACAAAAAATTGGGTGGAACGCAAGATGGCAAACTCATCTTCCCCTAACTCCATCAGTCGGCTCATGGTTTCAACGATGGGCTTTTTTTCAAACATATCTATAAGCAGTTGTTCTATGGCTAGAGGTGCTGTTGAGTAAACCAACCTATCAATATCTTTTGATGTGACTTTCCCCTCTAAAATAGCCAGTTTGTTGAGTTCATTGGCACAGAGAGCCAGATTGTTGTTGAGCAAAAGCATAAGATGTTGTAAGGCATAGTGATCAATCTCTATCCCTAAGTTTTGAGACTTTTTTTGTAGCATCCCAATGCTTTCACGGATGTTTGGCTCAAAAAGCCGTAACCAATTTGCCCCTTTTTTAGGGCTAAAAGAGCTTTGTAAACTCTTGGCATCACTTGCTTTACCTTGATACTCAAATAAAAAGAAGTTGTCAGGACTTTTACTCACCAGTTCTATCAGCGTATCCAGCTCTTTTTTGGGAATCTTTTTATCCCGTTTTATAATGAGTAGATTTATCCCTCCAAAGAGTGAACTTTGAGAAAGGTAAGCTTTGGCTCGGTCAAAAGTATACTCATCAAAGTATAGGGTTAAAAGAGAATCTGAAGCCTTTGTGATATTAATATAGTACTGTAAATAGCTAGATATTAGGTAGTTGTTCTCCCCAAAAAAAAGCATTGCTCTGGGTGGAGTTTTACTTAATAGGTTTTCAAATTCTCTTTGGTACATTTTACAACTCCATTATATCTTTCTCACACTTCGCCACAAACTCCCCTTGAATCTTTGCCATGGCAATGCTGACACTCTCTATGGTCAAAATAACATTATCGAAAAGCATCACATTGTCACCGTGTAGATTTACGGTAACACCTTGAATATCGCATTCTAGTACGGCTTTTGCATTTTCTCCTGCTTCAACAACATGGGCTTTGAACTCTTGACCGATATGTTTTTCAGCCCAACGAGCCAGTTTTCTATCACGGAAATCCCATTCAGCTTTGGTCGATTCACGTTCAAGTTCTGAAACCCTTTGACAAAGGGGTTCTATGTTTCGTAGGAGGTATTCATTTTGCTCTTTATCCTCTTTCAATTGTGACTTAATGAGTCGGTGTAAGATGAGGTCAGAGTAACGACGAATAGGGGAGGTGAAGTGGGAGTAGTGGCTAAATCCTAATCCAAAGTGACCTTCATTCTTGGCTGAATAGGTTGCTTGTTTAAGTGACTTGATCACCATAGAATCGACTTCAGACGCTATCCCTAAAGCATCAGCCTCTTTTTGAATGGCTCGTATAAGTGAGGGTGCATCATCGTAACTAGAAACAAATAAACCAATGGTTGAAAGCTCTTCAAGTAGCTCTTCTATTTTGGTAAGTTGTGGTGGGAGGTGAACCCTAAATACCCCATATTCAAACCGTTTAGCACTTGCTTGGTTGGCTAATAGCATACACTCTTCTATGAGTGAGTGTGAAGGTGTCCCTGTTTCCACCGATGTACCTTTAAGCTCATGCCCTGCATCAATATTTAGGCGAACCTCTTCACTTCTAAAGTCAAAACCATGACCCAAACGCTGTTTTCGTAGACGTGCTGTAATTTTTTGGAGAGGAAGTAGAAACTTTAAAATACGTTTTTCATTCTCTGCTTCAATATACTTTCCATCACTTTCGATGATTCTATCTATCTCATCATAATTAAAGCGACGTTTTGAATGGATAATCGCTTCAAAAAACTCCTCTTTCTCAGGGGCGAGGGTGGCTTCGTTTAGTTTTATTTTGGCTACAAAGGCAAGTCTTGGGGTATGTGGTTTAAGTGAACAGATGTTTTCACTCAGTTCACGTGGCAACATAGGGAAAGACTTATGGGGAAAATAAGTGGTAAAACCACGTCGTTTTGCTTCGGTATCTATGGGGCTAAAGTAGTCTACATAGTGACTTACATCGGCAATGGCTACATAAAGTGTATGCTCTTTCATATCAAAATAGATAGCATCATCAAAATCTTTTGCTGTTACAGGGTCAATGGTACAAAAGTCTAGCTCTGTTAAATCAACTCTATCAGGATGCTTACTTGGTGTCACCTCTGATTCTACCTCAACAGCTTGTGCCACACAGTCCTCTTCAAAAACATCAGAGGCTCGATGGTAGAGTGCCAGAGAGATTTTTTCATCGACTTTTGGGTCTGCTAGATGACCAAATACCTCCAATACTTCGTCAGTTTCTGAGTCTACTTTTAAAACAGTTCCCATTTTAAAGGCTTTTAAATCCATCCCTTTCATCACAGCATGGGTAGGGAGACCTGTTTTTAGGTTAAGAATTTCAAAAATACCCGATTCATTGGTATTGGTGTAGACAATTTGGAAAACATGGGCTTTACGAATCACCAGTTGAACTTTAGCCGAAGCCCGTCCACGTCGTGCGATAATCCGTTTGACCACCACATCATCATGTGGATTAGCATCACCCATATCATCTGCTTCTACGAGCAGGTCTTTTTGTTCAGGGGTTTGAGCTTCTACAAATCCACGACCCTCTTTGTTAACATAAAGTTGTCCTACACGGTAGAGTGATTTTAGTTTCCATAACCCTTCTACCTGTTCTATCGCTTCCAGTTTCTGTAGTGTTTGAAAGCTGTTTTTATCTTCTAGTTCTAAGTCGGATTCTATAAATCCGTTAATAAGTTGTATTGCAAAGGGTGACATTTTGTCTCCTATTTATAAAATATTGTTTTAAGGGGAATTTTTAGTGTGGACTGATTACCTTTGATGTATTGTAGCAAATTTTCTTGTGAAAACTATCATTAATTTTTAAAGTTATTGTTTTAGTTCCCATCCGTTGATGGGAATATACTTACTCGTTTAAATCTTCTATGATAAATTCAAGTTCTTGTTGTCCTAGTTTACCCTCTTGTGTCCCTTCAACTTCACCATCTTTGTTTATGGCAACTAAAAAAGGGAGTCTTATCCCATTAGGAAATCCAGCTCTGTTTGCAAGATATGAGATAAAATTATGATGATTAACCCCTGCAATAACATTGTAGTTCATCTCATGATCTTTGACAAACTCTTTTACATCCTCAGCAGGATAGTTCTGTACTTCAATAGCGATGATAGCAAGGTCATTTTTATCTTTATGTTTGTTTGTCAACTCAATAAATTCTGGAATCTCTTTAATACATGGGGGGCATCGGTGTCCAAACAATGCAATAAGTACAGCTTTTCCTTTAAACTCTGGAAAGTCAAATCCTTCTTTTGTTTCTATAATGGTGATATTTTGTTCAGCTGTAGTGGTGAGAATAAAAGTTTTAGGAGAGAGTACTTCTTCTGCATGTAGAAGATTTAATGTAGCCATAAAGGCAAGTGCTAAGATCAGTTTTTTCATTGATTTTCCTTCAATAAGATTTTTCTTAGTGATTATACACAATTAACTATATATTAATTGTGTAGGGTGGAAAAATTATTGTAAAATTTATTGTTTAAATACAGAACCCAGCATCCCTTTAATAGCCCCTTGAATATCGGCTGGATAAATCACAAATTTAGAGTTAGGTGATTGGGTCATTTTTTCTAAAGTGTTAATATAACGGTCACCCAGTAGGAACATGGCAGGTAACTCTTT
>Ga0256827_10000344_pt1 | contig 28340 bp, 26 predicted proteins | sample CV84metaG_FD_185977 | JGI IMG/M metagenome (GOLD analysis project Ga0256827, IMG submission 185977) | Hydrothermal vent microbial communities from East Pacific Rise, Pacific Ocean - CV84 | ecosystem: Environmental > Aquatic > Marine > Hydrothermal vents | place: Pacific Ocean: East Pacific Rise...
ACGAAAAATCTATCAAGATACTTGGTCTCCAGATTTGTACCAGTTTGCCTATGAACATGCCAACGACAGTTAAAACATGACAATTTGACATATTTCAAAGAGTTTTCTTTTTTTTACTCTACAATTACAGATAATATATCATACTAAGGTAAAAAATGGCAAAGAAAAAAACCCTATTTGAGTGTCAAGCATGTGGATTTCAAACCCCCCGTTGGCTTGGTAAATGTACAGGTTGTAACCAGTGGGAAACCATTGTAGAGCTAACAGCTGAACAGATAAAATTTGTAGAAGAGACAAAAGGGTCAAGTTCCAAACCACAAACCACAAAAGCCACCCCCATTACCGAAGTGAAACAAGAAAACATTGAACGTTTTAGTTCAGGAAGCAAAGAGTTAGACTTGGTATTGGGTGGGGGGATTGTCCCTGGTTCACTTACACTTATAGGGGGTAGCCCAGGGATTGGTAAATCTACCCTACTTCTTAAAATAGCTGGAAACCTTGCCAAAACCAACAGAAAAGTTCTTTATGTCTCAGGGGAAGAATCAGCAGGACAAATTAAACTCCGTGCTGACCGTCTCAATGCCAATGAAAAGGCACTCTATCTACTCCCTGAAATCAATTTACAAACCATTTTAAATGAGATAAAAAGTAAAAATTATGGTTTTATTATTATTGACTCCATCCAAACCCTCTACTCTGACGAAACCCCCTCTGCCCCAGGGTCAGTAACACAGGTTCGTACCATCACTTTTGAGCTGATGCGTGTGGCAAAAAGTTTGGATATCCCCATCTTTATCATTGGTCACATTACCAAAGATGGCTCTATCGCTGGACCTAGAGTGTTAGAACATATGGTGGATACGGTTCTCTACTTTGAGGGAGACCCCAATACAGAATTACGATTACTTAGAGGATTTAAAAACCGTTTTGGAAGCACCAATGAGGTGGGAATCTTTGAGATGTCAAAAAATGGTCTACTCGATGCCCAAACCATGGCTGGACGCTTTTTTAACAAAGAGAAACTCTCTTCAGGTTCAGCACTCACCGTGATGATGGAGGGGAGTCGCCCCATTATCATCGAAATCCAAGCCTTGGTCTCAGAATCCTATGGACACCCAAAACGTAGTTCTACAGGTTTTGACAACAACCGTCTTAACATGCTTTTGGCTCTTTTAGAAAAGAAACTTGACCTACCTTTGGGAACATATGATGTATTTGTCAATGTTTCAGGAGGTATCAAAATCACCGAACCCTCTGCCGATTTAGCCATTATCGCAGCGATATTAAGCTCTTACAGAGACAGAGAACTCAGTGCTGAAACACTCTTTTTAGGAGAGGTGAGCTTAACAGGGGAAATCAGAGAAATCTCTGCCCTTGCCCAACGTCTCAAAGAGATAGAAACACAAGGGTTTACAAAAGCGATTGTCCCTACAAAACCTTTGGAAAAAACACCCATTAAATGTTTTGTTGCCAATGAGGTTTCTAAGGTTGTTGAATGGATGTAAGTTTTTTTTCATAAAAAAACACAATATCACCACAGAAATAAGCTATAATATTATATTAAAATTTTAAGGAAATGTTATGCTTAAAAAAATCTCTTTGGCAACACTTTTAATGCTTACTACTTTATCTGCAAATAACAACATTAAACCTCTTGTACAAGTGGGTTATGGTTGGGGAGGAACAACTCTAGCAACCATACATCATGACTATGAAAGTGACTATAAAATACGTGCAGGTGATGGTCTAAACTTAGAGGTGGGAGCAACCGTTGGAAACCCTAACCTAGAACTACAGTTTTTAGTGGGTTATAAATTTGATACCGATTCAGCATCCAATGGAGATGTCACGTGGGACACTGTACCTTTTACAGCAATTGGGATGCTCAAAAACAACAATTGGAAGTTTGGAGGGGGAGTCACCTATCATCTTAACCCTGAACTCTCTGGCTCTTTTTCTGGTTATGATGGAGGGGTATACTTTAACGACACCGTTGATGACCAATATGAAAATGCTTTAGGGGGTGTGGTAAAAATCCAATACCAAGCTGGTGATTCATTTGATATTGGTTTACAAGGAACGTTTATAGAATACGAACTAAAAAGTGACAACACCCAAACAGCCAAAGGGAACAGCATTGGCGTTGTTTTCACCTATACCTTTGGAAATGAACGTTCAGAATTTAGGTGATTTGTAGGGTGTAGTCCCCGACTACACCATGTTAAAAACATAGATATAAAAATAACATCTATTTAAAAAATAGCTATTTGGTTTTGACGGTGTTTTCAGGGAAAACACCCTACCAATTCAACGCCAAGAAGATAATTGACAAGAATAAATCGGCAATAAAAATTGTCACTGAGGCTAAAACAACGGCTTTGGTTGTCGATATCCCTACCCCTTTTGCTCCACCTGTGGTGTTGTAACCTACATAAGCTCCAATGCTTCCAATAAGATAACCATAAACTACCCCTTTAAGAACACCTGTTCCTATGTCTGAAAAAGTCAATAACTGCTGAATACTATCTTGGTACACAACAGGGTTCATGTCTAAGGCAAACCATGCCATTAAAAAGGCTGAAAAGTTAGAGATGAAATCAAATGCCAAAACCAAAATAGGGACAGCAATGGTTGTTGCGATAATACGAGGGATTAAAAGATATTTCTTAGAATCCACAGCCAAGGTTTCTATGGCATCTATCTGTTCCGTAACCCTCATCGTTCCTAACTCTGCTGACATAGAAGAGATGGCTTGTGCCGTCACCATAAGACCTGCTAACAAAGGAGCTAAAGCTCGACTAATAGAGATGAATATGGTATACCCCATAAAGCTCTCTGCTCCAAATTTAGAAAAACCTTGGTAAAGTTGCACAGCTTCAATAAGCCCTAAAAACATGGCTGTTAAAAAGATAACCCCAAACGTTCCGATGGCAATCACCTCTGTTTGTTCAAATATCTGTTTAATTCGCCAAGGACGTTTAAAGATAAGAGGAAAAAGTTTCAACTGGAAGATGATAAATGCACCAAACTTTTCCATTTTTTTAATAAAGCTAACAAAGGGTGAACCGATAAATCCAAATAATGTTTCCATGAAATTCTTTTTAATTAAATATTTTATTTTTATTTATTTTATCCAAAAATATGCTAAACTAACTTTATGAGAATAGGAACAGACATTACTGTAGTCAGTAGAATAGAGTCATCATTAAACAAATTTGGAGAGAGATTTTTAAACAAATTTCTAAATACAGAAGAGATACAGCTCTCCTCAAAAATTGAAAGCATCGCAGGGTATTGGGCTGCCAAAGAGGCAATTTCTAAGGCTTTGGGTTGTGGCATAGGGAAAGAACTCTCTTTTCATGATATCACAATTTATAAAGATGAAAAAGGAGCACCCCATTTTAAACTGAGTCAAAAAGCAAAAGAGTATCATAAAATAAAAAGCTCCTCACTCTCTATTGCTCATGATGGTGGGTTTGCTATTGCAATTGCTATTGTGGTTTGATATGTTTGTCTAAATTTTTCTCACACGCTTCAATCGTTACCATCAAACGTTTCAACTCAATCTCTCGGTTTTTATACCACTCCATCGACCAGAGACGATAGTGATTCCATCCTAAACGTTCTAATGCCTCTATCTTAAGACGCTCTCGGTCACTCGTTGAGTTTGCATAGACATACTCCTCTCCATCACACTCTATCGCTAAAATGTATGAACCATCTTTTTTAGAAACTACAGCAAGGTCGATGTGATACCCTGAAATACCAAGCCCTTGAACCACCGTATAACCTTTGTCAGTTAAAAGCTTGTAAAGGATTTTTGAGAAAATTGATAGCTCTTCTACTTCATGTTCTTGTGGTTGTTTTGTCTCGTTATGTTCTAAAAATTTCAAAAAGTTTTTAAGTGCCTTTAGTCCTCTTGATGAACCATCACTCACTCTAATATCACTGGACAACATTGAAGTAAAAACGTGCATTTTCTGTTTGGAACGGGTGATGAGTACATTGAGCCGTCGCCATCCACTCTCTTGGTTAATGGGTCCAAAACGTTGAGCAACTTTATCACTCCCCTCCTCTTTTCCATAGGTTGTTGAGATTAAGATTACATCACGCTCATCCCCTTGTAAAGACTCCAAATTTTTGACAAAAAAAGCTTCATTTTTATCTTTCCACTTCTCAATATAGCGAGAGACATAACCAAACTCTTTTTCAGCCTCATCTACCAACTCCTGAATCAACTCCTGTTGTGTACCGTTAAGTGTTCCTACTCCCAATGAAGTTTCAGGGAAAAACTCCATCTGATACTTCACTTGGTCTAAGACTCTTTGGGCTTCGATGATGTTGACCCTATACTGATTACCACTTCTATAGACACCATCATCCACATAGGTATACTTAACCCCAAAACGCTCATCAACTTGACTGCTGGTTGAAGGGAAAATGGTCAGTTCATTGTCATAAAAGTGTCTGTTTGAAAAAGCAATCAATGATTCATGTTGTGAACGGTAGTGCCATTTCAACCGTCGAATGGGGCTATAAAGCTCTATAAAACTGTCCAAGATAGATTCAGAATCATCCAATAGGGTCTTCTTTTCCCCCTCTATCTCCTCTTGTATCACATCAAAAAAGGAAGAGGGAGGCATCTGTTTTGGGTCTCCTACCACAACCACCTGTTTGGCACGGGCAATCACCCCCAAAGACTCTTCTGGTTTCATCTGAGAAGCTTCATCTATGAGCAACACATCAAAGGTGGGTTCTCTCTCCATCGGTATATATTGAGCAACTGAAAGTGGACTCATCATAAAACAGGGTTTAAGAGCATGAATCGCTCCCCCTGCTCGTTTAAGAAGCTGTCTTATGGGTACATGTCTTCTCTTTTTAGAAATTTCATGCTTAAGCAATTTTAGATTGGTAAACGTTCCAACACGTCCTGTTCCATTGGCAGGAGGGAGTTTCTTTTCGCTGAGTTTATCGGCAATATACCTTCGTGACTGATAGATATATTTTTTATCAAGCTCTTGAAATTTTTTCACCAAGGCATCATGTTTAACACGAGAGAACTTTTCTAAAACAGGAAATTCCAAAAGAGCTTCGTTAAGCAAAGAGTTGTAGTAGTTAAAATAAAAAACCTCTATCAGTTTATCTTTGGGAATCTCTTTTCTCTCAGCACTTTTCATCATCTCTTTTAAACCCAAATCTTTAAGTTTGTTCAACAATCGTTGAAAGTTAATCCATAAAGAAAGAGAGTCCTTATTGTTCTCTAACTCTTGAAGTTTTAACGCTCTTAACTCAAAACTACGATGACTCTCTTTCCAAAATGATTCCTCTATTGTTCCATAAGATTCAAGAGCTTTATGAATCTGTTTAATCTCATTTGCTCTCTTTAAAATAGAGCTAAACTGCTCTACATTTTTTGTATCGTTAAAGAGTACTGCTTTAAACCCTTGCTCAATAGAACTTTTATGAACCTCTTCATATATCTCCAGTGTCTTTCCTATCTCACTGTCTATACTCTCGATTCGTTTTATGAAGATGGGAACTTTATCTATCAGTGTTAGACGTAGTTGCAGTTGATTTTCACGGTTTAACACATAAATATTAAGCTCTCGTAACAAAAATGTCCACGCTTCAGCATCATCAGGAAGTTGCTCTTTTAGCAGTAAAGAGAAGCTTCGCTTCGCTTTTTTATAGCTTGGAGATAAAAATCTAAACCATGAATCCCTCTTCTCTTGAATGGTATGTACAACCTTATAAATATCTTCAGGAGTTTTTTCATTAACAATAGGAAGATAAAGATTTTCAGAGTTGTTTTTCTCCAATAATTCAAACTCATGATGACTCTTTTTTGCTTGTGCAATAAAACGTTTAAACGCTATCACTTCAGGTTTAATTTCACTCTCTATCTCTGAAAGCTCCTCTAAAATATTTGCCGAGGTCTCTACTGCATCTAAAATTTCAGCTGTAGAAAATCTGTTGATTTCAGAAGTATCAATGTAGACCAAAAGAGAATGGAGGTATCCCTTTAACTTTTTATGTAAGTTTTGAAAACCACTCAGCTCTGAAAAAGGGAAATAGTGTTTTTCAATGGGTCTAAAATCATCAACAAACTTTTGTAGTTTCTCTACAGCAACAACCTCATCTTCCCCCTCTTCGACTCCAAAATCTCTTAGCTCTTCCGTTATTTTAAAATAAGCTTCTTTAAGCTGTGACAAAAGATTAAAAAATTTAGAGTTCTCTAAAAAAGAGAGGTCAGCAACCTCAAACCCCACCCAAAAAGAGTCGGAAAGATTGTAGTCAGCATAGTGGGTTTCATACTCGTTTAGATGCTCTTCACAATAGTGTAGATTTTTAGGACTAAGCCTTTTTGCATTGGTGATTTTAAATAGAAAATATTGCTCACCTTCAAGATAATTTTCACGTAACCAGATATTTTCAAAAATACTCTTATTGTTATTTCCATAAGTTTGATGTAAAATATCAAGATATCCTGTCAATTGTTGCTTAACAAGCACCAAGTTTTCTTCTGTCTTGTCATAGTTCAAAGGAAACCCATACTCTCCAACGATTCTCTTGTTGAGATTCTTTAAAAACTCCACCTTGTCGGTCTTGTGACTGTGTAACTCCATACAAAAATCACCCAAACCTACTTGTTCTAAACGTTGATGCACCACCTCTAATGCTACCAATTTTTCCGAAACAAAGAGTACTTTTTTCCCTTCATTCATCAAGAGTGCAATCAGGTTGGCGATAATCTGTGATTTTCCTGTCCCTGGAGGACCTTCTATCACCACATTTTTACCTTTTAAGACATCTATCATCGCTGAGTGTTGAGAACTATCGGCATCTAAAACAAGGGGCATCCTTTTTTTTCTTGTCTCTCTGTCTATGTCATACTCTTTAAGAGCATAACCATTTTTATTCTCAATTCTACCTAAAAAAATATCTTGTAAAACAGTGTGTTTTTCTAATGTTTCTGTATCTCTTAAGTCTTTATACATTAACACTTTACCAAACTGTAAGAAGTCCAATGAAATCTCTTGTTTTATTTTCCAATGGTTCTGACGTTGACAGAGTTTCTCTACCTCTCTAATGTAGTTGTTGAAACTTACCTCTTCTGTTAATGTTGGTAGTTTAACCCCAAAGTCATTAAAAAGTTTCTGACTTAAAGATTCATTGGTCTCGATAATGTCACCTGTATAAGAGAGTGTGTACTCATAGGTATTGGTCTCTTTATCAAGTGCCATCCGTTTTAATGACACAGGCACGGTGATAAGAGGCGACTTGATAACAACCTCAGGTTTGCTCTCTTCTCTCCACTCCAAGACTCCCAAAAGCAGATAGAGCATATTGCTCCCTGTTACATCCATAATGGTACGTGATTGGAGTTCAATATTTTTTAAAATCTTCTCCAACTCATCCGTATAGTGTAGTGTCTGTAGATGCTCATCAATATGTATATCGAAGTTATTCTCATCAGATAGTTCAATCTCAGGCATCTGAAGTGAAACCACCAAACCCAACGCTTTTGCTTGTGATTCAATGCTAAAACTCTCGTCACTCTCCATCTTTTCTATTTTTTCATTGAGTCCATTAAGTTCGGCGTTTAACTTAGACTTTTTTTGAGCATGTACTTTAAAACTTTCTAAAATATTACTAGAAAAATATCCTCTATTCACAGGTCTAAACTCTTCACCTGTAGCCCATTGCTGGGCAACAAAAACTTCTCTTTTTGCTAACTCTAAAGTAGGTAGTTCGATTTTTTCTATATTTTTCCTAGCATCTATCAACTTTAGATACTCAGGCATTTGGTTTGGGTAAGGGATAGATTTGAACTTAAAGCTCTTTTCATCGTTAACTAAAAATTTATAGATAAACTCTGGGGATTCATCTATAAACTTTACATTCTTAGACTTATGAGGACGACGATAATTAATCAGCCTATTTCGTTTACTCAAATCGAGGAGCTTTTTTCGTACTTGTTCTAATCCTATATTAAACTCTATCAATATTTCACCTTCAACTGTTCCATAAAACTTACTTAAACATATATTAAGCCACAGATATAGCTTGATGTTTATTTCCTGATTCAATGATACTGGTTAAATTCAGAAGTCCAGCCTCTAAACTCATTGCCGTTATCTCCACAGGCGTTACTTCGGGGTGAACTCCCCCTAGTTGGTTATGAAGATTGATAGAAGCATTTAAATCTCTATCAACTTCTAATTTACACTCATCACAATAGTAAGTTCTATCTGATAGTGTCAAATCTTTTTTTTGATTTCCACAGTTACAACAAGTTTTAGAAGATGCAAACCATCTATCATTGATAAAAAGCTCATTTCCTTTCTGTTTTGACTTATATTCTAATTGTCTTTTTAGCTCATAAAAGCCTAAATCTTGGATACTCCGAGCTAATTTGTGATTACTCATCATCCCTTTGACATTTAAATCCTCAATAGAGATATATTTAAAATTATCGGTTAGATAAGTAGTAAATTTATGAAGAGCATCTCTTCTAATATCGGCTATTTTTTTATGAAGTTTTGCAATTTTGAGTTTGAACTTTTTATAATTGTTTGATTGTGGGGTTTTGTCGCCTTTTTTTCTACTATGTTGTTTTCTTGAAAGTTGTCTGCTTAATTTTTTTAGTTTTCTAAGCAGTTTTTTAAGAGGTCTTGGACTCTCTACATAAGAACCATCACTTAAAACTGCCAATTTTTTTATCCCTAAGTCTATTCCAACACTTGCTTGGTTTTTGCAAGGTAAATAACTCATAGATGGCTTAATTGCAAATGAGATAAACCATTTATCAGCTATTCTACTAACTGTTGCATTCAATATTTTTCCCTGAAATCTTATATCTTCTCTTAATTTTACCCAACCTAAATTTGGGATTTTTACTTTTTGTCTCTCTATTTTTATTTGGTCTCCACCAATATAGAAGCTATCTTTGCTTTTTGCTTTTTTCTTAAATTTTGGTTTTCCTCCAATTTTTTTGAAAAATCTTTTATACGCCTCTTGAAGTTGGATAAATGGTTGTTGTACAGCATACTTTGTAACATCATACACAAAAGGGAATTCCTCTTTTTTAATTGAATTGAACTCTTTTTTTAAGCTCATTCCTGATGGATTTAAGCCATCAATATATTGCTGTTGCCAATTGGAAAGTCCCCAATTCCAAGCTAATCTTGCCACTCCACACGCTTGTTTAAAGTAGGTTATATGATGATTATTTGCTTTTAATTCAATCTTGTGAGCAATCATTTAAACTTTTTAAAACCTCTTTTTCTATATTTAAGACTCTTATTAATGAAACAATATTTTTTACAACCTCATTTGAGGGGAAATCTTGAACAATAGTATTTACTAAAGGTGAAATTGAAGAGAGTCTATATCTTCTCTGATTACCTTTAGTTCTTTCATCAGGAATAAGTTTTTTCTCTCTTTCCCATCTTCTTAGTGTTGATTCTGATACTCCTAAGAGTTTACTTGCTTGTTTTATTGATAGTAGCTTATCCATTTGAGCATATTATAGCTAGGTTTAGATAAGTTTTTCTTTAACTGTATTCACCCTATATTTAATATTAGATTATAAAACAATCTATCTTTGATAAGCCCAAAAAATTACATCAAGAGACTTAAGATTAAAGTTCTGAAAAATTCGACTTTAAATATTTGATTCAACTCTTTGGAATCAGAAGCTTCAGCCTCAAATATGGCGAGGCTAAAGCCATCATTTCCTAGTTTTGCAAGAATTCTTATGATTCTCCACAGTAAAAGGGATAACTTTTCCTGAAGCTTGTAAACTTAAAGCTTCAGGATATTTTTTATAATGTTCCCTTACAGCATTTGCCAAACTTTTTTTTACCTCTTTATCTACATAAACTTTTTTTTCATTGGGTAAAGCATCCAGTAAGGCATTGAGCAGTTCATCTTGTGGCTTTGGCATGAGCTTTAACCATAAATTTAAAAGTTCTCTATTTATATGAGAGGGGATAGAACCCATGATTCCTACATCGTTTTGATTGTGAATCAGCAATCCAGATGTTGTTCCACGGTCAAGGGTTAAAACTTGAAATAGATAAAGAGTATGATAGTCAAGTTGTTGCTGTTGCTCTTGGGCTGTATAACTTTTATCGTACTCTAAAGCTTGAAGCATAATCGCTATATAGGTGTCTATAATCGCTTTACCCATTTGTTTTGCAAATCTCATATCCTCTTTAAAGTCACCACTGTTAAAATTTTCTAAATAAAAATGGCTCACGCCACGGGTACGATTTAGAACAGGAATGTTAAAATATTTGTCTCCTTGTTCTATCCCTTCTTTGGCATACACTCCTGCTGTTTTGTTTAACATCATCTCAAAATCTCTTTGGAAAACATCATTTTTTAATGAAGGGTTTAAGTCAGCCATAATACGCCAATACCCTTTTCCCTCTCTCATTTGTGTCCACGAAATATGCATGTGCATCGAAGGGGTATGAGGATTATTGGGGTGAATAATGGTTGAGATAGCTGTTGCAGAAGAGAGTTTTTTACGTACCTCATCATCATAGTGAACTTGTGAGATATTCACTGAACCTCGGTTAAAAACAGTTTCATCTCTCGCCTCATAACGTACTCCACCTCCATGTTTTCCCTCATCACGAAGCCATTCAATCGCTTCAAATTTTTCATTTTTTCCAACTTCATAACTTACATTATTTAACTGATTGACAAAATATTGTTGAAGTTCCTCTACTAAAAGTAAAGCTTTTTGTGCTTCTAATGAGGTAGCTAAAACTTTCATTTATTCCCTATCCTTTTCTCTTTCTATTATTTTTAATTATATCATAGCTCTAGCTTTTTGACTTAGATAGATTGTCAATAAAATAGATGCCTCCTCTAAAAATCATACTCATACCATAAAAATGTTATAATATGTTCTATAATATTAAAAGGTGATAATTATGAAAAATTTAATATGGATTATTTTAAGTATGCAATTACTGTTTGCATCAACAATAGAAACGCTAAATTCAGGTGACACAATCCACGGAAGTGTCAACAAAATGGAAAAAAAATATTACAAAATTAGTGTAGCAAATAAAAAGGATATTCATGTCACTTTAACTCAGTTAGAGAGTGACATTGACCTCTATGTAAAAACTGGTTCAAAGCCTAGAATTCGTTCCAATGATTGTTACTCTTCTAATGGTTCAACCACCAATGAAGAGTGTCGATATACCATCACTAAACAGGGTATTAACAGTGTTTATATTTTAGTTTACGGATTTACCTCTAGTGAGTATACACTTCATGTTGAGATAAAAGAAAAAGAAGAGATTCCTATCTTAAGCTTAGGAAAAACCATCAAAGGAGAGGTAGAAAAAGGGGAATCTAAAAGTTATAAAATCAAAGTAAATAAGGGAGACACGTTACGAACCAGCCTATTTTCATTGACTGATGATGCTGACTTAAGGGTCAAATTGGGGAAAAAAGCAGGAATCCATACCTTTGACTGTAAATCAACCAATGGTTCGATAACATCAGACTACTGTATTAGTAAAATTACTAAGAATTCCATACTCTATATTCATGTCAATGGTTACAAAAGTGCCAAATATCAACTCAATGTTCTCAAAGAACAGCCCAATACCCCCATTACAAAAGCTGAACTCAAAAAGATGATTCAAAACAATGAAGATGTAACCCAAGTCAACACCTCTCAGATTAGTGACATGAGTAAACTGTTTGAGAGAAATAAAGAATTCAACCAAAATATTAATAACTGGGATGTTTCTTTGGTTAATAACATGAAAGATATGTTTAGGGGAGCATCAAGTTTTAATCAACCTTTAGACAAATGGGATGTCTCATCTGTTACAAATATGGATGCCATGTTTAGAGAAGCTTCTAGTTTTAACCAAGCCATAGGAGAGTGGAATGTCTCTTCTGTTACCAACATGGACAGTATGTTTCACTCTGCTACCAACTTCAACCAACCCATAGGAAATTGGGATGTTTCTTCGGTTACAAATATGTCGCGAATGTTTGTATTTAACCCCTCATTTAACCAAGCCATAGGAGATTGGAATGTCTCTTCTGTCAAAGAGATGATTGTTATGTTTCACGATGCAAAAAGTTTTAATCAGCCCATAGGTAAATGGGATGTCTCTTCCGTAGAACAGATGACAGCAATGTTTGAAAATGCTTCTACTTTTAACCAACCCTTAGGAGATTGGGATACAGGTTCTGTCTTCTTAATGGGAAAAATGTTCAATGGTGCTTCAAATTTTAACCAACCTATAGATAAGTGGAACACTTCAAAAGTAACACATATGTACGCTATGTTTAGTGGAGCAACAGCGTTTAACCAACCTTTAAATACATGGAATGTTTCTTCTGTTTTAAGAATGGATGATATGTTTAAAAATGCTCCAAATTTCAACCAAAACCTAAACAGTTGGAGACTCCATCAACTTGCTTGGACTTTCCACATGTTCGATAATTCAGGACAACAAGTATTGCCTGTATGGTATCCTCACAAAATACCTTAGAAGGAGATAGTTTAATTTAACTATATTCGGCTTTAGCCCCGAACAAGACGAGGCTAAAGCCGTCGATTCCCATTGCTACAATAGCTTACAACAAGCATAAATATTATGAATAACTTCATTATATTAAATTGATTAAAAGATAAAATAGTATAATAAATATTCACATTTCAAAAAAGGAAATAAGATGAAACGAAAACTTATAAATTTGGCTACAGCATGTTCACTTATGTTGGTATTGGGATCTACCAACTTACTTATGGCTTCTGAGGGGATGACATGGGTTAACATCACTGTAAAATTCAATGATACAACGCTAGAAGACCTAGCATCAACCTACTATGCTGATGTAAAAGAGGCAGACACAATTTACAACGCAAATAAAGCCATTATAGGGAAAGATAAACGGCTTCAAAAAAACATGATTTTAAAAATACCTGTGACAGAAAAGTTTAAAGACCAACCTGAACACTTAGGATGGAACTAATAGAGTTTTCCTTTAAAATCTACATGGGTCAAATAAACCCGTAAATCAAACTCTAACTGATGATAACGAGGCTCGATATAAGTACAAAACTTATAAAAAGCCTTGTTATGATCTTTCTCTTTAAAGTGTGCCAACTCATGCACCACTATCATCCGTAAAAATTCCTCAGGCATATTTTTAAACACCGTTCCTATCCGAATTTCATTTTTTGCTTTTAACTTTCCACCTTGCACTCGGGAAACAAAAGTGTGCGTTCCAAGAGCATTGTTTATCACATTTATTTTTCCATCATAAATCACTTTTGAAAGGGTAAACTTTTTGAGGTATTGATTTTTAAACTCTTGAGTATATTCATAAAGGGTTTTATCATTTTGATACTCATGCTTTTTGGGATAATTTTTTAAAATATAGTTTGAAAGCTTCTCTTTTTTTATAAGTTCTCGAATCTGATTTTGTAAGTGTTCAGGATAATGGTTTAAGTATGTTAGTTTCATGGGGTTAATTATAGAGTTTTTAAATTAGAATAGCACTTACTCCACGTAATTTACACACAACTTTAAATAAAATTATGAAATCAAATTACAAGGTTTAATATATGTTAAAAAAATTTATACATTTTGGAGAAGAGGTTAAAGGGTTTGACAGACCTGTACTCAACGAACGGGAAGCAAGAGCTGGTGCAGGAATTTTACTCCTTCCTGCCATGGTCTCTTTTGTAAATGCTTATTTGACTCATAATTTTTTATTGACTCAAATTTTTATCACTATTTTTATGGTTGATTTTTTTATTCGCGTGGTCATTAACCCCAAATTCGCCCCCTCACTAATTCTAGGTAGAGTTTTCGTTCAAAACCAAAAACCAGAATATGTAGGAGCAACACAAAAACGTTTTGCTTGGTCTATTGGCTTGGCTCTTTCTATTGTAATGTTTATTTTGGTTGTGGTGTTAGAAGTAATGACCCCCATCAAAATAATCATCTGTATTCTCTGTATTGCCCTACTCTTTTTAGAAACAGCTTTTGGCATCTGTTTGGGTTGTATTATCTACAACAAAGTTTTTAACAAAGAGGCAAAGTACTGTCCAGGGGGAACTTGTGAAATCAGACAAAAAGATAAGATTCAACATATATCTAAACTTCAATGGCTTGTACTCACAAGTGCAATCATCGGAATCATATCACTCACTCATACCTTTTCAAATATGGAAAAAACATCAACAAATAGTATGAAATGTGGAGGCGACATGAAGTGTGGAAGTGGTAAATGTGGTGGAGGAGTTTAAGCGTTAAAACAGTGTATAATACTCCCTCAAAGGATATTATATGAAACTGTTTTCTAAAATTATTTTAATCGTTCTACTCTCAACTTATGGCTTTGCTAATGACTCCTATATACGTGGTCTTCTTTCATTTTACTCCATCAAAAACATTGATGATAGTGGACTACTTTTTTCTACCGTTATAGGGGAGAAACTTCCAAGTATCTCTCCAAACCTTGCCATGGAACTTGACTTAAGTTATAGTGCAGATTTTTCATTTGACATATTGGAAGCAGGACTCTATTCAGCCTATACACTCCATATTCCCCATTCCTCTTTTGCACTCACCCCTCGTGTAGGTATTAACTACGAAAAACTAAATATTGCTGAACTAGCATTTGAAGAGAGAGATGATAAAATTGAGGGGTTCTTTCTCTCTTATGGTCTAGGAATATTCTATCAGATGGATAAAGAGAGGTCTTACTATGTTGATTTGACCGAAAAAGGAAATAACCAAGTGCTTGGTTATGGGATTCAATTTGCGTTTTAAAAGGAGTCTTACCCAATCAAATCATCCACAGTAATACTATCAGCAATATTCAAAGCATTGTAATACCTATTAATTTTAACCCCATAAGAGGTGAGTAATATCAATTTAATATCATATTTATGCTTTGTCTTAATCCCATATTTTTTAAACATCTCTACCCTATTTCTTATCTTCTCTGCCTCCTCTTTGTCGATAATAAACTCTCTGTTTAAAAATTTACACTCAACAATATCATAAAGGTTGTTTTCGTACTCCACAAGCATATCAATCTGAACTCCCTGTTCATCTTCATTTGTGGAAATATATTTCCAGTATCTCACACTCTTATAGACTCCTCCAAGCTCTCTTATTTTTAAATATGATTCTATATTTATGATAGATACCAACTCAAAAGCATATCCTGACCATGTTGCATATTTAGGGGTATTGATGCTGTTGGTATAGTAATTTGAGAGTAGAGCAATATCATTTTTACTCAAAACAGCTACCCACTTATTATAAAACAGAGAGAAAGGGTCTGAGATTATAAATTTGGCATCTTTGCTCTTGTTGTAGAGTTTGTTTAGAGGCTTAATAAATCCTGTATCTATCAACTCATCAACACTGTTTCTCAATACTTTATCGGTAATATCACTACTGGTAATTAATTTTGCTAATTCCAAAATAGTATAACCTGACTGTTTACTACAAAGATGACTGACTATCTCTTTGTGATACATACTTCGGTTATAAAAAAGAGATTTAAAGAGAGCATCATATTCATCATATAAAGAGCCGTGAAGCTGAAAAAAGAGTCTATCAATATTTTTACTAATAGAGAGTGAGGCATCAAGAAGGTCTAAATATTTAGCAACACCACCCAAAACCATATAGATTTCAGTCACTGATTTGTTATCAATATCAAACCCTTTCTCCTTTATTAGATACTTTTTTGTCTCCTCTAATGTAAAGGGATATAGAGGAATCTCTCTGTCTACCCTCTGATATAGAGAACCTCTGCTATCTTTAAGGATTTTATTTCTTATCCACGAGGCATTAGAGCCACAAAGGATGACTAGAAACTGTTTGTTTTTTTTACAATAGGTGTTATAGAAATGACCAAAAGCACTTAAAAATTTTGCTCTATTTTGCCTATCTATCCATGAGATTTCATCTAAAAATATGACTATCTTCCCTTTGTGTTGACGATTTTCTATCTCTTGATTAATCGTTCGTTTCAGAAAAATAAACGCATCCGTCCAACTCTTTATCTCTTTAGTTGGTTCAGCCTTGAACCAATCATAAATAGCCTCCACAAAGTTCGTGCGTTGGTCAACAGCATCCTGATTTTCACTGCCTGTAAACTCAAAGAACAAACAATCTGTTCTCTTTTCTCTAAACATATAGTCAACCAAATAAGTTTTTCCTATCCGTCGCCGTCCATAGATAACAGCCAATCGAGTCTCTTTGTCTTGGCACAGTTTATTAAGCTCATTTATCTCTTTTCTTCTTCCTATCATACTATTTTCTCTATACTTTTTGAATAAGTATAGCATCTTATATTCAAAAAGAGTATATTTTATATGGATTTTGAATTTAAGGTTACTAATATATTGGATTACTGGTTTAATTGAGAGTGGGAACTAGAAAATCTGTTTTATAAATATAGTAATAGAAAAAAGTTCATGCTCTGCATACTTTACCATGATATTTACCTCTTTATTTAGTAGGATGAAAAGCTACTTTATTATTGAAAAAGCAATGATTACAGGTTGGTACATAAAATCAAAAAAGATAAAAAAAAGAACAATTACTCAATGGATGAATTATAAAGGGATGAACTTTCTTAAAAAAGATAATAATATAGAAAATATCAAGTATCAATCTATATCAAAAAAACTTTCTAAAAATCAACTCTATATAGACATAGCCAGTGGAAGTCAAAATTATTATATTTTTACGTTAGATAGAGATAACAATATAACTTTTGAAAAACTCTCAATGGAAGATACAAATAAAATCAATCAAAATATTAACTCTTTTAGAGATAATAATCAAAAAATGGCTACAGCAATTCAACAAAAAACTCTCTCTCATAAATTACAAACTAGATTAAAAGTAGTAGCTATAGAGAAATTAACAAATATTAAAAAAATAATTTTAGACAAATATCTATCCAATCAAATAAAAGATAAAAAAGAATTAATTATCTCCCCTGATGGTCTTCTAAACTTCCTACCATTTGAAGCCTTATACCACAATGGAAAATATCTGATAGAAGATTATAAAATAAGTTATATCTCTTCGGGTCGTGAGTTTGTACGACAGACAAAAAGAGAAAAAGCCAACCCAAAATATGAGATGATATGTTTTGGAAATCCTGATTTTAATGCTTCGTTGCCTATTGGTGATACTAAAGATATGCCCAATCTCACACCTCTTGATAAATGGGAATATTATCAAAACTTTAAACATATTGGAGATGCAGAGATAAACATAACAAGAGATATGTACCCCAATGCACTTATTTATGAGAAAAAAGATGCAACCATTAAAAATTTGATGAAAATAGAGAGTCCAAGGATTTTACACTTTTCAACTCATGGAAATTTTTTAATTAATGATAAGATTAAAAACCCTATGTTAAAAGCAGGTCTTGCATTTACGGGGGCAAATAAAAAATTGGATGGAATTGCAACTGCTTTAAAACTTTCAGCCCTTGATTTAAAAGATACCGAACTTGTGCTACTTTCTGCTTGTGAGTCAGGATTGGGAGAGGTGCAAAATGCTGAGGGTGTTATGGGACTTCCAAAAGCATTTTTACAAGCAGGGGCTAGAGATGTGATTATGAGCCTTTGGAGTGTAAGTACTAAAAAAACGGCTACATTAATGGAGGATTTTTATAAAAATCTCAAAAAAAATCAAGACTATTCAACTGCTCTTAGAAATGCTAAACTAGAGATGATAAAGAAAGATATGCACCCTTACTATTGGTCTGCATTTATTATACATGGAATTTAAAATTAATAAAAGGAAAACGTAATGAAGAGAAAAATAATTCAACTTAGTGTTGTTAGCTTGATGCTTCTATTTGTAGGAAACATCTATGCAAATGACGATAAAAAAGCAACCTTAGAGGTCAAAGATAGACCTGTAGATGATGCTGTAAAAACAGTCGTCAAAGAAGACTCAATTAAAGGTGGAGAGAAAAAGAAAGATAAACAACATCAAGATAATATTTTATTAAAAGAGTTAGGTAAAACCTATCAGATTAATAGAAAAGGTCTAAACTACCCTCCTTATAGATGCTATATCTATCATGCCGATAAAAGTAGCAGTGAGATAGGTATTATTGATGGCTCAAGCATCTCTTTTACCATCAATAAATCTCAATTGGCTGAAGGAGATACTATTATTGTAACGAATAATCAAGATACTGGTGATAAAAATTATCCTAAAATGATTATTGAGTGGATTGAAGTTAATTAAAAGATAAGAGGTCAAACTTTAAAAAGAAGCCAATTTCAAATTTACCATAGTATAATATGAATATTTATAGAAAATAGGAGACTATACTATGGAAAAACTAATATTTTCTCAAAATATACATTGGAAAAATACTTATGAAAATCTCTATGCGAGAAATGATTTAGATAAAATTATAGAGAGACTGGAGCTAAAGCAGATAGAAGCGATACAAGGTATTCGTCGTAGTGGAAAATCGACCATGTTTAAACTGCTTATTAACCATCTAAGCAAAAAAATCAACTCTAAACAGATACTCTATATCAATCTCGATGACCCATTTTTTATCCCCTTTACCAATGATGCTACCAAGTTTCATGATATGGTAGAGAGAGCCGAAAAACTAACAGGTCAAAAGGTCAAGTATCTCTTTTTGGATGAAGTTCAATCTATAAATGGTTGGGAGCGATATGTAAAAAGTGCTTATGATATGGAGCTGTTTGAAAAGATTTTTATAACAGGCTCAAACGCTACCTTTTTGGATGGAGAATTGGCTAAACTGCTAACAGGTCGATACCTCTCAACCAAAATCTACCCACTCTCATTTAAAGAGATACTGCATATAAATGGGATAGAGAGTTATATGGAGATAGTAGAACAGAGAGCAAAGGTGTTGGGCATTGTAGATAATATGATGGAGTATGGCTCTTTTGTGGAGATTTACAAAAGTAAAGAGCAGTTTAGACGAGATTTGATAAAAAGTTACTACGAGACAATTTTACTAAAAGATTGCGTCTCAAATAACGCCATTAGAGATGTCAAAAGTTTCAAAGAGTTGAGCTATTATCTCCTCAGTAACATGACCTCTCTCTACTCCTATAGCTCCCTTGCCAAAGCTGTTGCTGTTACCGATGTCAGTACCAAAGAGTATTTGAGTTACTTAGAAGATAGTTTTTTGATGCAAGAGCTAAAACAGTTCTCCTTCTCTCTTAAAGAGCAAAACAGTAGTAAAAAGAAAATCTATCTAAACGATAATGGCTTTATGATGTTAAACTTTAGGTTTTCCCAAAATCTAGGGATTCTTTTTGAAAATTTGGTTTATACAGAACTAATCAAAGCAGGGTATGAGGTCTATTTTTATAATAAAAATTTTGAGTGTGATTTTATCGTCAAAAAAGAGAATCAAACCATCGCTATTCAGGTTTGTTATGAACTCAATGAGAGAAATAGAAAACGAGAGTTTAATGGTTTGAAAAAGCTCCCTTTTAATGTGGATGAGAAAGTTTTGTTGACCTATAATCAGGCTGAGGATAGTCATGATAGGATTAAGGTTATTGGTTTTTGGGCGTATTTTTCGTAGGGAAAAAATACATTTAGGAGAAATTTAAGGGGATTAAAACTGTAGGGTGCGTTTCCCAACGCACCATTTATCGTAATTGCTAAACAATAAAATATTATTCAAGATTGATATATAATTTTAACGGTGCGTTAGGAAACGCACCCTACGCATCTAAATATCTTTCACCACAACACGATGTCCAACAAACTTAGAATAGTTGTCTAAAATAAGACCACCTTTTCTAAAGGCAAGTCCACACCCTTCGTAGGCAAAGAAAACACCTGCTTGGTAACTTTCACCTTTGGCATCGGTTGGGAGTTCTGTGTACTCTTGGTAGATGACACCAAACTCTCCATATTCACCATCGGTTTCTGCCATCACTTTATGGTCTTTATCTACGATGACAGTATTTGCACCTTCACGTCCAAAGATACGTTTTTCAACCTGAGCTTTCCCCTCTAGTGGGTCAAAGCTGGTTTCAAGTAGTAGAGGATGATTTGGGTATAAATCCCATAAAATCTTCATAAATGCTTTTGATTGGAACATCAAAGTGTATGCAGGATTCAAGATGATGGCTTTTTGATTTTCCATGATTTGTGTTAACAACATTGCCAAATCACTCTCTTCTATCCCAATATCTTCCCATGGAATCAGTTTGAACCAATACTCATAGTTTTCACCCTTGTAGAAAACACCCTCTTCACCAGAGAATTCAACCTCATCTATGTAGGCAAATTCAGTGACAAATCCAGCTTCATTGGCGATGGTTTGAAGGAGTTTAACAGTACTTTCTTCCTCTTCATTGTCTTTGACTGAGGAGAACAAGATTTTCCAACCTTCATAATGCTCATCGAAGTCTGCAATGTCATCTTCCATCATAATCAGACGTTTAAAGTTGTCACCCAATGCCTCGTAAAGGTTGTTAAACTGATGTGACTCCTCCATGTTATTGAGTTTGAGCATCGCCCACTGTAAAATAGAAGTTTCAAACAAAGAGGTTGGTGTATCTGCATTGAACTCTATCAACTTAATCGGCTTACCATCAATCCCACCTGCAAGGTCAAAACGACCATACAAGTGCCAGTGAATATCGTTGTCCCAAGACATTTTAACAGCTTCTACTAGGTTAAAAGGAATCCCTATCTCATGAAAAAGTTCATTTTCAATCACATACTCACCAGCTTCAGTAAACATCTCATAAAGCTCATTGACTGCTTCATAATATGCATCGGCTTCATCGGTGCTTATCTCTACGATTTCAGAAGCCACATAAGGGGTTTGGTCAGGGTCGGTGTGCCAATAAAAACCGATGTTTTCTAAAAATTTATTATCGGGTACTTTTATAGATTTTAAATTCACTTTTTAACCACCGAAACTTGATGATTTAGTTGTAGTAGATTTTTTATTTGAAAAGAAACCTGACTTTTTAGGACTTGAACTTTTTGTACTTGAGCTTGTGCTTGAACTTGAACTTCTTGAACTTGATCCCATCATTGAATTCTTTTTAAATGAATTTTGAGATCGTGAATAAGTTTGTGGTGATTTATAAGAAGTTCTTCTATTTTGGTTATAGTTTTGGTTGTTAGAAAGCTTGTTCATCAACGCTGCACCCAACATACCAGCAGCCATAGATGCCATAAGTGTTCCTGCAAGACCCAATCCACCAGACTCTGCTACCTCTTCAGGTGGCTTGGTTAAGTTTGAAGTTCCAGCATCAACCTTTGCCTCTTCCTCTTTTACAAGTTTTTCAACCTCTTCATCAGATAAAATTCTCTCTTTACCATCTTCGATTAAGATTACTCTGCTTTTTGTACTTGGAAACTCGTCAATAATCTTATATGTACCATCTGCTTGTTTCTCAATGGTAACAGAAGCTCCCTCTTTTACAACACTTTGCTCCTGCTTTTGTGGTGCAGGTTGTTGCTGTTCAGGGGTTGTAGCTCCATCGTCACAACCTTGAAAAGTTGCCATAACCATAACACCTACACCACCAACCATAGCATAATTTGATATTTTTTTTATATGTTTGTTCATTAATATTCCTTTTAAGTTATTCACAGTTTATTCACGAAGTGAAAGAGAACCTTAAAAAATAATAGATAACATTATTAATTAAGATTTATTTTATTTTAGAGAGCCAAAGTTGCTACATTTGCCACACGTGTTGCAAAAGCTGACTTATCTTTTGGTTCTAAACCTTCTGATAATTTTGCAGAGTCAAGAAGAATCCATGCCATATCGGCAAAAGTATCTTGGTTCTCTAGCTTATCAAGCTTTTGAATCATAGCATGTTCAGGATTAACCTCTAAAACAAGTGGTGTTTCTGGAACAGGTTGACCCATTTGTGCGAACATATGAGCCATACCAGCCATTGGGTCGTTGGCATCTTTTACCACACAAGAAGGGCTACTTGTCAATCTTGACGTTGTTTTAACCTCTTTAACCTCTTCACCAAGCACCTCTTTAATCTTATCTGTCAAGCTTTTAAACTCTTTAGAGATAACCTCTTTCTCCTCTTCGGTTTTAGAATCAGGAGCTTCTACCGTGGTGATATCTTTTAAATTCCACTCTTTGTACTGACCAATAGATGGAGCAACAATCTCATCTATCTCTTTATCATCCATAATAAGCACTTCAATGTTTGCTTTTTTATACGCTTCTAAGAGTGGTGAATTTCTAAGAACTTTCTCATCTTCACCAGCGATGTAGTAAATCTCTTTCTTTTCAGAATCTCCACGACTAACATAATCTTCAAATGAAACCATCCCCTCTTCTGTCGAAGATTTGTAACGTACGATTTCAAGTAAAAGCTCTTTATTCACATGGTCTTGGAAAATTCCCTCTTTAATCACTTTGTTGTACTGTTCAGTAAAAATAGTGGCATTTTCATCTTTAAGTTTTTTAATCGCTTGTAATATCTTTTTGGTCGCATTTTGTTTGATATTCGCTAAAATTCTGTTCTCTTGTAAAAGCTCACGGCTTACATTTAACGGTAAATCTTCTGAATCAATAATCCCTTTGACAAAACGTAAATAAGTTGGTAATAACTCTTTGTCATCATCGGTGATAAATACACGTTTTACATAAAGTTTTACCTGTGATTGATAGTCTGCTCGGTACAAATCCATCGGTGCTATTTTTGGAATATAAAACAGTGTTGTAAACTCTTGTGCACCCTCTACTTTATTATGTAAGTAAGTTAAAGGCTCATCATCACCATGAGAGAGACCTTTATAAAACTCTATGTAGTCCTCTTTTTTCAGTTCTGACTTAGAAAGTGTCCAAAGTGCTGTTGCTACATTGGCTTGTTCAGATTTTTTAACTTTTTTAGTAACAGCATCATCACCCTCACCTGTGGTCTCATCTTCTGAAAAAGTCATCATAATTGGGTAAGCAATATGGTTAGAATACTTTTTAATAACCTCTTCAACTTTCCATTTACTTAAGAACTCTTTTTCATCATCTTTGAGTTTAATGTAAACAACTGTTCCATGAGACTCTTTGGTGACAGGTTTGATTTCAAACTCACCTGTTCCGTCGGTAGAGAACATATATGCTTGGTCTTCACCAGCTTTTTTAGTAATAACATCTACCCTTTCAGCCACCATAAATACAGAGTAGAACCCTACCCCAAACTGACCAATTAAGTTAGAATCTTTTTTAGCATCCCCTGTTAGGCTCTCTACAAATGACTTTGTACCTGATTTAGCAATTGTCCCTAAATGGTTAATAAGGTCATCTTCGTTCATCCCTAAACCATTATCAAGAATGGTTAATGAACCATCTTCATCATCAAGAATTACAGAAACTTCACCTGTCCAACTCTCCTCTTTAAATTTCTCATCGGTTAATTGTAAGTAGTTAAATTTGTCTATCGCATCACTTGAATTTGAGATTAGCTCTCTTATAAATATTTCTTTGTTTGAGTAAAGTGAATGGGTCATTAATTTTAAGAGTTGCCCTATCTCTGTTTGAAACTGATGTTTTGCCATCGTTGTTGTTCCTTTTATGGTAAGATTTTTTCGGATTATATTATAATTTTCATAATTTTTCAATAGTTTTACTAAATTAACTAAATAAACTTTAGTCATTGTGACTAAGGTTGTTTTTCAAATTGTATCAAACTTGAAGAAAATTAAAAATTAAATCACATTTTATCTTAAATAACAGTTTAAAATAATATAATGCCGACTAAAATCAAATTTGGGAGTTATTATTTTATGAAGTTTAAAAATATTATAACACAAGCTACAATGGCGTTCTTATTGAGTACTGTTTCTGCTGTATCTCTTCAAGCAAAAGATCCAAATATTTTGGCTTATATTGATAGAGGAATTAAATATTACCCTAAGTATGTAAGAAATGGTTTAACTAAAATAGGTAAAGCAAGTTGGTATGGAAAACCTTTTCATGGTAGACTCACAGCCAATGGTGAACGATATAACATGTACCACATGACGGCTGCACATAGAACTTATGCGATGGGTACACGTCTAAAAATCACCAACCTTTCCAATCGCCGATCGGTCAAAGTAAGGGTGAATGACAGAGGACCGTTCTACTCATCAAGAGACATTGATCTCTCTTATGGTGCTGCACGTAAACTGGGTATGGTACACAAAGGTGTGGGTCGAGTTAAAATAGAAGTTTTATCAGGTAAAAAATCTCACCGAAAAGCTTCAAGAAAAGCAAAAGTGGTCAAGAAAAAGAGTTTAAAAAAGCATACAGCTAAACAACATATTTCAAAAAAAAGTAATAAAGACATTACAACAACTAAAAAAATAAAACCTCATAAAATTGTTAAAAAAACTGTTGTAAAATCCAAACGAACTCAAAAAATTCAAGTGGCATCGTTTTTCAATAAAAATTCAGCTGATGCTTTTAAGAAGAAATTTAAACTTAAAAATGCAAAAATTGTAAGTGTGTATCTTAAAGCTCACAAAAAAACAACTTACAGAGTCGTGGTAGAATGTACAAGCTGGGAAGCTAAAAAACTTTTAGAATCCAAAAAATTTGAAGGTGCATATCGTCTCTCTTAAAACTTACATTCTTTCATAATATCCCTAAAGAGTTTATCTTTAGGGAAAATTTTATCTCTTAACTCATATTTTGAATCTTCTCCAAAATCTCCCCCAACGAAATAGGCTTAAACCCAATGTTCTCTACAGAGAGATTAATACATCGCTCATCATCCATCATATTACTGTGGGTATGCCCATGCAAGTTGTAGTCACATTTGGCTTCGTTAAAAATCTCTTTTAAAAGTCGTATCTGCTCTCCAAATTGTCTGTCATAACTTGTCGTATTGGTCATCTGAAAGTGGCTCACAAGGAAGCGTAAACCCTCAAAAGAGAAAATAAGTAGATGAGAATGTTTCAAGGTCTGAAATTCAGCCAAAAGCTCCAAAAGTTTTTGATTCTCCTTTAGCTCTTCATCCAAAATCATCTCATTTATCAGTCTAAATCCTAAAGATTCATACACCTCATCACAATAATAGTTATCGTGGTTTCCTTTGAGTAAAAACTTATCTCCATTAAGGTACTTTACTTCAGAGAGATGTTCATCCTTACCATAATAAAAATCGCCCATATGGATAATAAGCTGATTTTCCCCACAAGTAGTGTTCCAATTTGAAATAAGCATCTGCTCTTGATTTCCAAAACCATCCTCTTTAAAACTCTCAACCCTAGAGGGTTCAAACTTTATAATATTTTTATGATAAAAGTGGGTGTCCGATATAAATAGTGTCTCTTTTGTTATGTTCATTTTTTATCCTTTATAATATATCTAAAAATCTTTTTTAAAATTTGTAGGGGCAATCTCCTTGAGGCTCTGAAAGAACCGTAGGGTACGGCTTTAGCCTACCATCAAATTGAATTTTTTTAGTTAAAAAGATTCATTTTTTATCAATTTGGTTTAATCGGTAGGCTAAAGCCATACCCTACAGCCAATATTTATACTTCTACCGACACTTATACGATTCATAAAGTTCCCAAAACTTTTCTACTTGTTTCTCTTCAGGATAATATCTTTCGATCATCTGCATCCAACCTATTGAAGAACTTTTATTGATAAGCTTCCATGAAACCCAATCATGAAAACGCATAACATTATCAAAGGGTTGCGATTTGTCAAAAAAATAACCATGTGTCATCTCATGTAATATCAAAGTATCTTCATACGATTGAAGATAGATTGCCAAGTCATGAAAACCTTTACTTCCAACAAACATCCCTTGTCTTTTTCTTATCATCAACACCAATGTTTGAACTTTTTGTTCATGAAAAAGCTTCTCTTTGAGTTTTAAAATATGTGCTTCCCACTCAGAACAAAGCCTCCCTTCTCTGTTAAGTTCACTGTACTCTCGTGAACCACTTTCATCGGGAACGCTGTTATAAATATCATCTAAGCCTTCAATTAAAAAATTTAAAACTTTACTTCGTAATATCATCCCATCAGGTTCTATACGCACGGAGAAAGATGAAATATCTAAAACCTCATCTCCATTCATAATCTTGCCATTTTCTTTAAATGTAGTATAGAGTTCAGCAATAACCATAAGTGTATTGTCATAATAAAAATCTATATCATCCCTACTTTTTCCTAAAGCTGTTTCTGCTCTGAGAAATTCTAGAAAATCATCTAAAATTACTGCTTTATGCTCTTTTACATACTCTTGAAAATCGTACATAACATCTAAGCCTTCGTCACTCTCTAATGCTTTATATCCCCATGAACCCATTGTTTTATTAACCTCTCTCTCTTAAATTTTTTCTAATACGCATCAATATCGTTCCCAATCGGTTTTGACCCTTTCCATCTGCTCCATTACCCCAATAGTTATCCGTTGTGGTATCTTCTACTATTTTGGCATCACCTGTCGAGAGTAGAAGCTCTTGGAGTAACTCATGTTGAGAAAATTTTGCATAGACGGCATCGTACATAACATTGTCTTTTATTTTGTCCCAATTTCGTTTGATTTTCTCTTTTCTACTTCTACCTTTTATTGCTGACTCCATTGGTGTATTGGCATTTTGTACGATTTTTCTGTACTTAACAGACTCAAACTTCATCGCTTGAAAATAGTGTTCAGAACTCTTCCAACGCTCTTTGTTTACGACAATAGGATAAGGAGCAAAGTTTGAAAACGCTCCATATTCGTCATTGACACTGTAAAATTTAATGGTTCGCATATTTTTCCTTTTTAGTTACAAGGTCAAAATTTTTAAATGTTTTCATATACAATCTTTTAACACTACAAGACCCAATAATTTCATCGTAAACTTCTTCTTTTATCAAATCTTCTATTAAAAGTAAATCAAGTAGATTCTCTGTGTATTCTATATCATCTATTCCATTTAAATAAGTACCCAAAAGTAATAAGGTTTCATTGACTCTATAAGAGTAAGCATTTTCTATAACATGATTGACCATCTCTCTCTTTGCCTCTTTTTGCAGTTTAAGAAATGGTAATTTTTTCTTAATCTGTTCAAATAAAAACTCTGTTTTTTTACATCTGTATTCAAGCCATAAAATAGTTAAAAAAGCTGAAATCAAAAACATAAATATAAAAAAGATGTACGTCCAAAAAAGATAATGTAACATAACTCCAATAACAACACTCATTAAAAAGAGTACCCCAAGGAAAGAAAAAACAAACTTTTCAACTCGCATATTTCTCTTTTTAGTTTTAGGAGTACACAATTCAATATAGTCAAGAGTTTCTGCTACAAGATACATACTAAGATAATAGACAATAGCCACCCCAACTATAAAACCTAATAATGAGGGAAAGAAACCATAAAAAAGATTTATAATTTTTGCAAAACTTATCGCGACTAATAGATAAATCGTTAAAAATAAGAGGCTAAATAAATTCATTAATATCCTTATTTTTAAAAGAGACTACCTTTCTCTATTATTACAGACTCTTCTCTCTAAAATCAAACACCCATCATTACATCAAACCATGAGTAATGAAAAACTTTTTCAAGAGGAAGTGTGGACTCTATAATCTTTAGTTCCCCATCCACCAAAACCTCTGCATAAACATACTCTTCTACCTCATCAGGTAACCTTGATTTGTCATAGATTTTTTTATAATATTCATTATTATATTTACTGATGGATTCAGCCGATACATCATTTTCTAAACTATCATAAGGTATGACTGTTCCATCTTTAGAACGATATTCTAAAACAATTGTGTTGGGTAGAATCTGTATCGTATGTTCAGATGAGCTTTCAAAGTTTAAAGTAGCTATATATTTGTTTTTATACTCGTCTCTAAAATCAGTCTCTAAATTACTCAAAACTGTAAATCCTCTGTAGTTAACAAAATCCGTCTCTTGTGGAGTTGAAAAAAGAACCCTATAAAAATCGTATTGCCTAGATATATCATCATAATAATAGGTGCGATAGGGTAGATGATTTGTTTCTCTATCTACAGCATAATCATTGTATCTAATGGCAAAAGGGACTATCAATAAACCCAATACAAATAACCCAAAGGTTATCAATATCCATTTTATTATTTTTCCTATATAGTTCATATCGTTCCTTTGGTTATTTATTGTACCATGATTTTATCCTTTTACTATAATAATTATGAAGCTAAATAGGATTAAAAAATGGATAAAATTCCAAGTAATATACTTAAGCTAAAAGGTTGAAGTATCGAGAGATGAGGAGAGAAAATAGATGGCACAATCAATAGAACCAGATAT
>Ga0256827_10000345_pt1 | contig 28204 bp, 25 predicted proteins | sample CV84metaG_FD_185977 | JGI IMG/M metagenome (GOLD analysis project Ga0256827, IMG submission 185977) | Hydrothermal vent microbial communities from East Pacific Rise, Pacific Ocean - CV84 | ecosystem: Environmental > Aquatic > Marine > Hydrothermal vents | place: Pacific Ocean: East Pacific Rise...
AGTTTTTGTTCTAGTATCTTTTTTGTCTCCTTGCTTAATCATTTTTCTTCTCATTCTTTATTTCCTTCTGAATTTTTATTATCTCAAGACTTTTTTTCTTCTTCTCATTCTTTATTTCCTTCTGCATTTTTATCATCTCAAGATTTTTCTTTTTCTTCTCATTCTTTATTTCCTTCTGAATTTTTATTATCTCAAGACTTTTTTTCTTCTTCTGATGCTTTATTTCCTTCTGTATTTTTATTATCTCAAGATTTTTCTTCTCATTCTTTATTTCCTTCTGAATTTTCATTATCTCAAGACTTTTCTTTTTCTTCTCATGCTTTCTTGTTTTCTTGTTTTTTCTTTTTTTCTTCTAATTCAAGAATTCTTAATTTGTCTTTTACAAATTCTAAATTTTTAGCTGTTTCTTCATCTAATTTATATGATAAAGCTTTATTATAAGAATCTATAGATTTTTCATAAACTAAAATTTTAATTTTATTTTTATTTCAAGCTAATAATAATTTTGAAAAATTTTCAATACTATTATTTATCTCCTTTTTTGTTTCTCATGTAATAAAAATTCAAATAGGAGGATTATCTGATACTTTATAATAATTATTTCATAAATTATGATATTTTCTAAAATTTATTTCTTTGTTTTCATTATCTAGTATTCATGAAAAACTTTCTATAGATTTAAAATAAGCTCAATCAATATATTCTTTTGTAGCTTTGTTGTAAGATCATTCTGTATTATTTGTTTTGTTGTATTCTCAAATATAGTTGTGATAGAAATTTTTTATGTTATTAGAATTTATTCATAAAAATATTAATATAATTATAAAAGTTCATATTATTTTTAGTCTCATATTCTTTTATTATAAAATAGAAATAAAATAAACAGTATCATAGACAGTATTGCCAAAAATCTTCAGATGTCTTTTTGCTTTTGTATTCAAGAAATTTCTAATGCTTTTGTGGATAGTTTTTGTATTTTGCTAGATATTTTATTTAATTTGTCTATATTGTCTATAATTAAATAATCTCAATTTATTTTATTTGCAAGCTCTGAAAGTAGTGTACTATTTAATTTTGTTATAATGAAGTCTCATTTGTACTTTTGATATGTAATTCTTCATCTGAAGTCTTGTGAAATAGGTATTTTTGCTCAGTCTTTTTTTCATATTCATAATATAAGAGAAGCAATATTTTTGTCTTTTAATGTATTGGATATATTTTTAAAATCTACAATTGTATCTTTGTCTGCTCAATCGGATAATAATATTAATGCTTTTGATCTGTCATCTTCTGAATTACTTTTAGAAAGTCTTTGTACTCAAAGTTTAAAAGCTTCTTCTAGATTCGTTCATTGTATATTGAGGTTTTTATAGCTCACATTTTGTAAAAAAGTTAAAAATGTTGAATGATCTGTTGTTAGTGGAGATAAACTCATTGCTTCTCATGCAAAAACAACAAGTCCATATCTGTTTTGAGGATTATTAGAAATATATTTCGATATTAATATTTTTGAAAAATCTAACCTAGAAAATAAATTATTTCCTTCTCAAAAATCAATAGAATTCATGGATTTACTTATGTCTAAAACAAAAACTATATCTATTCCATTTATAGACTGTTTTTCAGTTTTTCATAAATATTTTATATTAAAAACTGAAAATAATATTATCAATAAACTAAAAAATAAAAAAATATATTTTATATAAAAACCTTTATTTTGATTAAAAATCAAAAAATATTTCTTTTTTAATTTTTCTCTTTTAATGAAAAATAGATACATTAAAAAAATAAAGAATAAGGTTATTCCAAAAAATATAGATAAACTCAGAATATTTGTATTTGTAAAATTCATAATTAATTTTTAACTTTTTTAATTTCAATAAATAATAGTAAAGATAAAAGAATAATCAATATATTTAAGAAAAAATTATAATGTTGTGAAAAACTTTTAACTATTTCAATTTCTATATCATTTTTTTCAAGCTCTTCCAGTTTATTAAAGATTTCTTCAATACTATTATTATCTGTTGCTCTAAAAAAATATCATCATGTATTTTTTGCTATTTCTTTTAATGCTTTTGTTTTTAATGGTGGAATCTTAACTGTTTGCATAAAAAATCAATTATTTATCTCAATTTGTCATCATTTTTTAGATCATATTCATATTGTATAAACTTTTATTTTTTCTTCTTTTAATAATTTACTTACAATTATAGGATCAACTCATTTGTTGGCATCTCAATCAGTTAACAAAATAATTACTTTTTCTCTATTTAGTAATTCTTTATTATCTTTGGAAACTTGATCTTTATTAATGAAAATATTTTTTGATAATAATAGTGCATCTCAAATTGCAGTTCATTCTAATCAGTTTACATTTTGATTTAATATATCTGTAGAAATTCACTCCAATGTTTCTGTTAATATATCATAATCAAAAGTTAAAGGGATATTAGAAAATGGTTTTCAGGCAAAAACTATTAATCAAACTCTATTTGTATTTTGTTTTTTTATAAAATCTGATATTACAATTTTTGCTTTTTCTATTCTATCAGGCTTTAGGTCAGTAGCATTCATAGATTTAGATACATCTAAAACTAAAACAATATCTATTCAATTTTTTTTAACTTTTTCTTTTATATTTGTTTTATGTGGGTCTGCTAAAAGTAAAATGTAAGTTATTAATATTAAACAAATAATAAAAATTTTGAAATAATACATAAAATTACTTTTTCAAAAGACTTTTATAATATCGTTAGTTATTAATAATTTTATAGATCTTTTTCTTTTTATAAAAATAAAAATAACCAAAATAATTGGTACAAGTAAAAGAAAATATAAATATTTTGCTTCCAGAAAATGTATATCAAATATTTGCATGTTTATTTTTAATAAAATTATTATTATAATATTTTCTCTTATTTTTATAAAATATCTATTTATTCTAATATTTTTTTTAATTTGTAATTATTATTTTTAATTCATCTAATATTTCTTTTCTTATTTCTATAGAATCAACATATTTACTATATTCTGGGAAGTATATTTTTTTATATATTTCTTTTAAATCATTATTTAAATAATTTCATATCTCTTTAAATGATTTAGTAGACAATCATTGTCTAACTTTGTCATCTAAAAATATTCTAAATAGTTCTGATGTTTTTCAATAAAAAATATCTTTTTTTTCTGTTAAATAATCTTTTTCTAAAATATTTATTAAATCATTATAGTTTATCTCTTTTTTTATTTTAAGCTTTTGAGGAATTATTTTTTTTTCTTTTCTTTTATTGTTTTCTAATTTATTTAATATATATCATATGAATTTGTTATAAATGTTATTAAAATAAATAATTATAATTATAAAAACAATAATAATTATAGAAAATATAATAGATGTTTTTGAAAATAAAGCTCATAATAAAAAATCTTTTTGAGGGTAAATATCAAGCATTTCTTTTCAATCTATTCAAATTATCTTTTTAGGAATAATTTTTATATCTTCTTTTAATCAACTATTATTTAAATCAATATTATTAATATTGATTTCTTCTTCATCAATTTCATTATCTTCATCATCATTTTTTATATTATTATTTATCATTATTCTTTCTCAAATAACTTCTATATTTAGAATTTTAGATTTAATTTCTATATCTCATTCTTTTGTTGTTACTGGTCAAATAGTATATTTTCATGATTTCTTAGCTAAAAGAGATAGTTTAATTGAAAAGCTTTGTTCTTTATTTCAATTAATTATTCTTGTGTTTTGATATTCTCTTTTTCAAACTATTTGAAGATCATCTAAATTTTCAATTGCAAGTTCAAATTTTCAATTATAATCACTAGTTAAGTCAATATTAAAAATAATATTTTCTTCAATATTATATACTTTTTTGTTACTAGAAAAATTAATATTTGTTTCAGCAAATACTAAACTAATACTAGAGAATAAAACAAATAATGTAATAATAATTTTTTTCATACTTTTTATTTAAATATTAATAATATTTATTGCCAATAGCTGTAATTAACTAATTAATTTAAAATATCGGTATTAAAATTAAGAAAATAATTTATAAAAATTTAAAAATATATCATCTCTATTGTCTATTTTTAAATATCATATTCTTTGCTTTCTAAGTGTCAGACTTAAATTATTTATTTTGTCTTTTCTAAATTGTCTATAATTGTCGACTTTAGTTTTATTATTTTTTCATAATAAGAGACTTATAAAATTAGTTCAAATAAGGTTAATACTAAAGTCATCATCACTTAGATTATTTTCAAAAAAATCAAAATTATTTATGTAAATAATTTCATTTGATACATTTAGATACTTTAATTCTGATAAATTAGGTTCTAAATTATCGGTTATATAAAAAATAAGTGTATTTTTTATATTGAGATTTTTTATAATTTTATTGTTTGTTTCTCATGATAATTTTTTAATTTTATTATTTTCTAGATATTTAAATGTTTTTATTATATTTTCTTCATTTTTTTTAAAATCTATAAAATTTCCATTTATTAATGTTCATATACTATGTCATAAACTTATTCAAGAATAAGCTAAAAGAAAAAATATTTCAGATAAAACTTCTTTTTTACTTTGTTTTTCACTTCAAAAATTTAAGTTATCATTTTTATCAAAAATAAATAATATTTTTAAATCTTTTTCTTCTTCATAATTTTTTACAAATAATTCTCATTTTTTAGCTGTTGTCTTCCAGTCAATAGATTTTGTATTATCTCATAATACATATTCTCTTAAACTATCAAATTCTACTCATAATCATTTAAATGCACTATTAAAACTACCCAGAAAATCTGAATTTAATTTTTTCTTTATTTTTATTTCTAGTTTTCTATAATTCATATTTATTTTATTTTCACATTTTCTAATATTTTTTCGATAATATAATCTGAATTTATATTATCAGCAATAGCTTCATAATTTAAAACTAATCTATGTGATAAAACTCAATAAGCTATCTCTTTTACATCTTCTGGAATAACAAAATCTCTTTTGTTTAAAAAAGCAACAATCTTCGAGGCTTTTATTAAAGATATACTTCATCTTGGAGAAACTCAATAAGATAAATATTTATTTTCTTTTCTAGTTTCAAAAACTAAATCTGTTATATATTTTATAATATTTTCTGAAATATGTATTTCTGATGCTAATTCTCTTATCTCTAAAATATCTTTTTTTTCTAAAATTGAATCAAGTTTATTATTTTCAATATTATATAAATTTTCTAATATTTGTATTTCTTCTTCCTTATTTGGATATTTAACATAACTTCTCATCATAAATCTATCAAGTTCAGCTTCCGGAAGTTTATATGTTCATGATTGTTCTATTGGATTCTGAGTAGCAAGAACAATAAATGGATCATCTAATTTAAAACTTTCATTTCAAATAGTTACTTGTTTTTCGGCCATAGCTTCAAGTAAAGCTGATTGAACTTTTGCAGGAGCTCTATTTATTTCATCAGCTAATAAAAAGTTTGTAAATATAGGTCATTTTTTTGTTTCAAAATTAGATTTTGCTTGGTTATATATTTCAGTTCAAATTAAGTCACTTGGAAGTAGATCTGGAGTAAATTGCACTCTTGAAAAATCAAGATTTAGGGTTTTACTTAGACTATCAATGGTTAAGGTTTTTGCAACTCATGGTACTCATTCCAAGAGAATATGTCCTCATGATAATAATGCTATTATTAAATCCCTTATTAAACTATCTTGTCCAATTATTTTTTTATGTATTTCTCTTATTAATAAATTTATTTTATCACAAGAGTTATCTATTTTTTCTTGTCTTATTTTATTTTCTTCAATCATAATAATTTTATAATATAAATAATGTTTTAAGTTACTTATATTATAATATTTTTTATAAAATAAATCAAGAAAAAAAATTGTTTATTTGATTCTTTTATTAAAATCTAAACTTATATAATTTTCAGGTTTTGATTTGATATATAAAATTATAAAAATTAATATTATAAAGTAAATAACCTCAATATAGTTTTTATATAATCAAAAATCATATTGAAAGATACTATATTCTTTAGTTCAAAAGAAATTTACAACCATTATATCCCACTTTAAAAACACCCAATCAATATATCATATAATATATGCAAGAAATGGTAGAAAAGGATATAACAATATTGAAATAAATCCTAGAAGCATAGCTATTGGTATGGTCCATGTTATGGCTACATTTGCAAAAGGTGCCAATATGGACACCTGTCCAAAATTAAAAAGCATAATAGGAAGAGTAAAAACTAATGCTGACATTGTTAAAACAAAAGCCTCTTTTATTGCTAGAGTTTCAGGCATAAATACAAATATTTTTGACCAAAATTTCTGAGTATAAACAATTCAAAATACTGCTAAAAATGACAAAGCAAAACTAACATCATAGTTTAATATAAATGGAGACATTATAGACATTATAAAACCTGTCAATAATAAGATGGTAAATATACTTCATTGTCTTCAAGAAACCATAACATAATATGCAATTAATCACATTATAGATGCTCTAATAACGGGAGCAGTGTCTCAAACTAAAAATGTAAATAATATTATAATAAGAGTTATAAATATTGTTCTGATGAAAATAGGTAATCACTTAAATAAAAAACTAAAAAATAGTATTAATATTGTTATATTAAAACCAGAAACAGCAATAAAATGAGTGAGTCATGATTTATTGAAATTATTTTTTAATTCTTCAGGTAGGCTTTCTCTTGCTCAAAGTAGTATTCAAGCTAAAAATATTGCTTCATTCTTTGGATAAATTTTATAAATTATTTTTAATGATTCTGCTCTTAATATGTCTATATTGTCTATGATGAAATTAGGTTTATTTTGTCCTATGTTATTAATAAAAGGTAAATATGTTTTTATATATATTCATTTTGATAATAAAAAGTTTTTATATTCAAATTCATTGAAGTCTTTTATAATAGATATTCTTGCTTTTGATTGAACTATATCTCATTTTTTTATTTTATAATTCTTTGCAATTGTAACTAATCATAATATTTCATGATCATACAATCAGATTTTTTTATTTTTTATATTGAAATTAGTATTGTTTATTTTTAATAATTTAGCAACATATTCATTGTTAAATTCCTTTATTTTATATGTGTCTTTAATCTCAAAAGTGACTTCATTATAAAAAAAATTATCATATATTTTTAATGACTCAATTTTTTTGTCTACATTGTCTAAATTATTATTTGATGTAAATAGGCCTAGAGAGAATCATAGAATCATAAATAATAAGTAAATTAAAAATTTAATTATTTTGTTTGAATAAATTATTATATTTAAGCTAAATATAATAAAAAATAAGAATAAATATAGAGATGAAATATAATCATTGAAGTAATTATTAATAAAAATACCAAATAAAAAAAATATCATAAATATATTAAAGATTATATTTTTAGATATTTTTTTTATTTCAGACATATTTTTTATTAGTTTTTACATATAAAACAATAGACTAGTTATACATTGAAGTTAATATTATAGATTTCTTTGTAATTTAAATTTTATTTATGTTCAATTATGATAGTTGTATCTTTACTAGAAATTTTTGATAATATATATAACCTATAAAAACTAAAAATCATAAGAAGAATTGCTAAAACTTGATTCATATTTATGAAAATATAATTATCAAATATATCATGTTTTCAAGAGAAATTTTCAAATACTAATATTGTTAAAGAAAAGAATAAAAATCAAATATATCAAATGAATCATTTTATTTTTATATACATTGATAAAATATATAAAATAGCAAATTCTAAGAAAAAGAATAAGAAATAAACTATAGCTAAAGGGAATAATGGAGTAGAAGAAAATTTATTATAAGTTAGTTCTATTCAAAAATTTGTAGGAGTTCAATATATTTGTCATCATAATAATGCTCAAATTGATCATATAGAAAGTAATAGTAGAAAACTTAATAATATAGAATCAATATATTTTATTAATTTTTCTCATTTTATTCTTAAATTTATAAACAATATTATAAAAAAACCAAATAATGCTCAAAAAAGAGAAAAATCATAATCCGTACTTACAAAAAATTGTACTGAATTTTCAATAAATCTAAAATCATACCATTTAGAAATTATATGAAATAATCTTGAAAAAAAGAACATTGATATAAAATACAATAAAATAGGATTAATAAAAATTGCTCTATCAAAAGAATATTTTTTTGATAATTTTCTCATAATGTAGAAAAAAGCAACAAAACATAAAAGTAATGTTATTCAGAAGCTGTATAGTTTGAAGTCAAAAATTTCTAGAATTGGATACAAAATAATATTTTTATAAAAATAAAAAGAGTTTAAATATATCTTTATTATATGATTTTATTTTAAAATTCAAATAAAAAAAGAAGAACCTCTATTAAAAACCTACTTTTCTATGAATTAGAAGGAATTAATATTTGGTTATTCTTTTATGCTCTAGACATATAGTCTTTTGTTCTTGTATCGATTTTTAATTTATCTCATACTTTTATAAATAAAGGTACTTGAATAATTAATCAGGTAGTTAATGTAGCTGGTTTTTTCCCTCAAGTTGCAGTATCTCCTTTTTCTCCTGGGGGAGTTTCTGTAACTTCTAAAATACAAACTGTATCCAATTGAACATTTATTGGGTTTCAATTAAATTCTTGAAGTTGGACTTTATCTCAATCATTTAAAAATAATTCAGCTCAATCAAGTGCTTTTTTGTCTATTTCTACTTGTTCAAAAGTAGATTGATTCATGAAAAAATAATTTTCTCAATCATTATATAGATAATCATAATTATTTGTTGTTATATCTGCTGGTTCAAATCTATCATGGTCTGAAAAAGTCTTTGGAATAGTTGATCCTGTTAATAAATTTTTTGCTTTAATATTTATTATACTACCTCATCTACCCATAACTTTTTGAGCATAACTTACACATTCATAAGGACTTCCATCCATTATAAATTTTTTACCTATTTTTAAATCACTTGCATTGTACATAATTATTTGGTTGTTATTAAATATTTTATATCTCTGAAAGGTATTTTATCTTTTAAATTATCCCATCTCTGAAAGGTGTTTTATCTTTTAAATTATCCCGTCTCTGAAAGGTATTTTATTTTTTAAACTATCCCGTCTCTGAAAGGTATTTTATTTTTTAAACTATCCCATCTCTGGAAGGTGCTTTATTTTTTAAACTATCCCATCTCTGGAAGGTGTTTTATTTTTTAAACTATCCCATCTCTGGAAGGTGTTTTATTTTTTAAACTATCCCATCTCTGAATCTCTTCCCTTAAGCCTAAGGGAAGAGGGCTGCATGATAAGTTTTGTTTTTTTGGGAAACAAGGATTTGTAGCCCCTTTCCCTTAGTATTAAGGGATAAGGATTCAGGATAGGGATAATTAGTTGTTATCCTTAAATAGTATCTTGTTTTTGTTTTAAGGTGTTTTATTTTTTAAACTATCCCATCTATGGAAGGTATTTTATTTTAAAACTATCCCGTCTCTGAAAGGTGTTTTATCTTTAAACTATCCCATCTCTGAATCTCTTCCCTTAAGCCTAAGGGAAGAGGACTGCATGATAAGTTTTATTTAGCAAATTCAATTACTCTCATTTCTCTGATTAAACTTACTTTAACTTCTCAAGGATATGAAAGTTCAGATTGGATATTTTCTGCTATTGCTTTTGCTGTATTTTGAGCATCTAAATCTGATATAGTTTTTGCATTAACAAAAACTCTGATTTCCCTACCTGCACTAATTGCATATGCTTTAGTTACTCAAGGGAATGAAGAAACTAATGCTTCCATTTCTTGGACTCTTTTTATATATTGTTCAATAGCTTCTCTTCTTGCTCAGGGTCTAACTGATGAAATAGCATCTGCTACTTGAACTATAGCTGCATATACAGATATTGAAAATTGTTCACCATGATGATTTTCAATCATGTCAGTTAATTCTGGTTTTAATCAATATTTTCTTCATAGTTTTCAACCTATTTCTGGATGGGTTCATTCTATTTCCTGATCTAAGGCTTTTCAAATATCATGTAATAGACCTCATATTTTTGCTAATTTTGAATCTAAACCTAAATCACGAGCTAAACTTTCAGCAATAAGTGCTGTTTCTTTTGAATGTTTTAATATATTTTGACCATAACTAGTCCTAAATCTTAATTTTCAGATTATTGGAACTATTTCATCAGGTAGAGAATCTATATTTAATTCTTCTAATATCTTTGTACCTAATTCTTTAAGTAGTATTTCAGCATCATTTTCTGTTTGAGCAACAATTTCCTCAATTCTAGCTGGTTGAATTCTACCATCTTCTATTAATTTTTCTAAAGATTTTTTAGCAATATATCTTTTATATAAATCAAAAGCAGATATAAATACAGTATCTGGTGTGTCATCAATAATAAGAGCAACTCATGTTTCTTTTTCAAAAGTGGTAATATTTCTACCTTCTTTTCAAATAAGCTTACCTTTTAAGTCATCACTAGGGATTTTAATAAGTGTTGTTGTTACTTCAGAAGTTACATCAGAAGCATATTGTTGAACAGATTTTAGTATAATTTCTCTTGAGATTTCTTTTTTTCTATCTTCTATTTTTTTCTTGTATTTTTTAGCTACTTCTAGTCATTCTTCATTGTATTCTTCTGAGATTTGTTTTAAAAATAATTCTTTTGCTTCCTCTTTTGTTAATTTAGCTAGTTCAGATAATTTTCATGCTAATTCAAGTTCTTTATCTTTAAGTACTTCAATTTCTGTTCTTAAATCTTCTTCTTTAGATACTAATTTTTCTCTTTTTTTATCTAATAAATCTAATTTTTCTTCTATTTTTTCTTCTCTTTCTATAAGTTTTTCTTCTAATTTTTCTGTTCTTCTAATAATAATTTCAGCATCTTTCTTAGCCTCTTTTGTTATTTTTTCAGCATCTTTTTTTGCTTCTTTTAATATTTTATCTCATTGTTTTGTTTTATTTATTACTATATATTTTTCCCATATAAATAAAGCTATTGCAAATACTCAAGCACCAGCAAGAGCAGACATAAACATTAATAGTAAGTTTTTATCCATAGTCCTTTTTTTGTTTATAAATTAAAATATTTAACTTATAAAATATCATATATTTAGAATATATGTTTGTTTCGAAAAATGTAATTTTATTGAATAATCTAAAAGTAATATTAATTTGTAGGTTTAATTTATAGACTGTTTTTGTCTTTAATTAATTTACTTTTAGATATTTAACATATTTTTATTTTTTAATATATTTTATAAATTTTTTATTTTTTAAGTAAAAATTCTCACTTATTTTTAAATAAGTGAGAATATACTAATCATTTTTTTTAAAACACCAAACTTTTATATCTTCCAATTAAAAAAATATCATAAATCAAGTCTTTCATCATCAAATCTGAATAATTTACCTTGTGTTTTTAAAACTTCAAGAATTCAATCTACTATCTTTTTTGATACATTTTTTCAATATAAATTTTTCTTTATCATTTTTTTATTTCAAATTGCTCATTTCACAATATCAACTATCAAATTTGAATTAATTGGTGGAGCTAAAACATTTTGTCCATCAAGTATTGTTTCAGATCTATCACTTCAAAATCTAATTGTAACATAAGGAATTCATAAAACACTTCATTCTTCTTGCATAGAACCTGAATCTGAAACAATTGCTCAGGCTTTTGAAATCATATCAATTACTTCTGTATGATGAGCCAAAGCTGGTCAATATGCAAAATTATCTGGATAATCTTTTTGTAATTTTTCTATATCAGCTCTTAATCAATAATTATCTATTGCCCATTCAGATGCATAAAGTCATAAAAAACAAACATCAACTCAATCTTGAACTAATTTCTTCAAAGCATAATAGATAACTAAAAACCTTTCTCTTTTTTGAGTATTTTCTCTTCTGTGAATTGTAACAAAAATAAATTGTTTTCATTTCATATTTGGGAATCTTTCAAAAGCTTTTGAATTTTTCATTTTAGTTTTTGATATTTCTATTGCATCTGATGTTGTATTTCAAACAACTTTTATATTTTCTTGAGGAAATCATTCTGTTATTAATGTTTTTCTATTAAATTCAACTGGTGCAGCAAAAAAACCAGTTGAAGGCTCTATTCATCTTGTACAAAATTGTTCTGGATATGGTTCAATACTTCAAAGTTCATAAATACTTTCATCTTTTAAAGATTTTCTGTATTCATTAAAATCAAATTTTCAATTTTCATAATCTGAAAATAATTTATAATAAAAATATTTATTAGGAGTATATGTTCTAATTCAAGCTTCAACATGAACAACGGAAACTTTTGAAAGAAAACTAGCTTTGTCAGCTGTTGCAGCAGTCATAGTATCTCAATGTACATATGGAACAGGTATTTTTTTATAATCTTCTTGCAGGATTTTCAAAAAATCTCAAAGTCTTTCTACAATCAAAGAATATTTTTTAGTTATTTCTCAATATATATTCAAATTAACATCAACATCCATTCAAAATTCAGTTAAAACTCACTTACTTAGATTATAATCATAATGTTGTCCTGTATGAACTAATATAACAAGTTCTCACCTTTTTTTTAATTCTAGGTATATTGGAGCTTGTTTTATTATATCAGGTTTTGTAGCAATCATTATAATATGTGCATATTTATTACTTTTGTTTTGAATATCATTATAAAATCAAGGTCTTATAAATACTTGTTTGTCATCACAACTTACTATTTTCATTATTTTTTATTTATTTAAATAAAATATATTTAAATAAATTATATAAAAAAAATAATAATGTCAAAAAATGATATTATTATTTTTGTGTATTTATTTAAAATTTGATTTTAAATAAAATTTTAATAAGCTAACTAATATAGTTATAATTGAACAATTATAGATATTTTTTAATAATAAGCTTAAAAAAGTTAAAATAACTAAATATTTAAAAAATAATTTAATAAAATTAACAATGAATAATTTAATTAACAATTCTGTTTTTTTCAAAAATAAATTAATCACAATTCTTTTAATAATATCAATATGATTAGGAATATATAGGATTATTCCTTTTTTTGATGTAAATATAGCTTTTGGATATGATCCTTGAATATATAGATTTATGTTTATGGATTATATTAATAATTTACCAAATATTGATTTTGATAATTTAAATAGTTATACAAGATGATGACTTGCATTGTATTTATGAAACTTTGTTAATATTTTATATATTATATGATTTAATGTAGATGACTTATTATCATTTGGTTTGTGATTTTTTAGTTTGATAACTTGAGTATTTATTTATTTGAATTTAAAAAAACATTCTAAAATAACTGGAATAATTGGTGTCATGTTATTTATGATATCAGTGATTCAGTATAAATCATTTGGAATGAATTATTATAAACAAATAATTTGAGTTATATTCTTTTTGTCTATTTTTTTCTTACTAGAAAGAAAAAAATATTTATTATCTCTCCCTCTTATAATTTCTGTTTTTACTGTACATAGACCCTCAGGTTTATTCTTTTTGATAGTATTTATAGCTTATAAAATATTTGATTATTTTAAATATAGAACTGAAAAAAAGTTTTTAGAAAAAAATATAAATAAGAAATGATATAGTGAAAAAATAAAAAATATAAAATTTTGAATAAAAGACTGAATTATAGTCTTATTGAGTTGATTAATAGCTTTATTAATGTATCTACCTCTTTTTCAAGAATTAATACTTAATTTAATAAAACCTCTAGTTACAACAATTGCTAGTTCTAGTTCTAGTTGATCATTCTTCTCAATAGCTGATTTTATAAAATATAATTACTTATTTATAATAATAGGTTTATATTGATTTTATTTAAAATTTAAAAATAAAGATTTTGATTATATATTTATATGATATTTGGTTTGAGTATTATGGACAATATTAAAGTTATTTTTTTATAATAGATTTTTGATATTTTTTGATATATTCCTTATATTATTAGCAGCTTACTTTTTTGGTGTAATTTTTAAGGAAAATAAGAAAATATTTTATTTTTTATTTATATCATTTTTCTTTTTACAATCATATATTTATTATAATTATGTTTCATCTAATAATAAGGCTGAGATAAGCCAAATAGAACTTGATAATATAAAAAAAATAAATACACTTATCCCTGAAAATTCATATTTAATGGTAAATTCTAAAAGTAGATCTCCCTGGCTTGCTTGATATACATTGAAACCCGTTATAGCCCCCGGTTTATTTGAATATGATGTATTATGATTAGAGTGATGGAAAAAATGGTGGTTTTGAAACTGAAAAATTAAGTGTGAGATATTAAAAGAACATTATGGAAAATTAGATAGGCCAATATATTTCTGGAAAACAAAATTTAGACTTTGAAATAAATTGTATGATGAAAATCTAAAATGATGAAATTGTTTTGAAAAAACTAATCTAAGATGAGATACTTTTACTTTATATAAAATCAACTTATAAAAAAATGAAAAATAAAAATTTAATAATAATAACATGAGTAATAGCTTTAATTACAGCTATTATTATTTTTTCTTGAAATAATGATAGTAAGACTATAGAAATATTAAGGATAATTTTTGGTAGTATTTTTATACTATTTATTCCAGGATATTTTTTAACTCTTAGTTTCTTTGAAGATAAAGAAATAGATTTTTTAGAAAGATTTGCTTTGAGTTTTGCTTTAAGTATTTCGGTTGTACCTCTTTTAAGTTTTTATTTGAACTTAGTTTGAGTAAAAATAAATGAATTATCAGTTTATTTAATAGTATTATTTATTGTTATTATAAATATAGTTTATATTAATTTTTTAAGCAAAAAAACATGAAAAATAGCTTAATTAAATCTATATTAATATATATTGTATTTTTTATTATAATTTATATTTTATATGAAACTAAAAAAATAGAAGTTTATAATATTTATTTGATATTGATTTTTGTTTGAATTATAATAAAAGATCTTTTATTGTACTTTGTAGATAAAGATAAAAAATATTTAAAAAAGTTTGATAAAAGTAAACTATACAAGGATTTTAAAAGATCTAGAATTTGATTTATTGATTTTACTATAATATCTAATAGAAATATCTTTTTTCCTATTATACTAGTTATTTATATGATTTATCTTTTAACATGACAAATTCATTTATTTTGATTAGATAAAAAATGATTGTTTCTATGGATTAATCAAAATTATTTACTTTGAATAACTATATTTTCTTGAATATTAACTGTATTTAAAGAGAATAAAGATGAAAAATATTTTTATGAGGAGCTTGAATGATGAATTTTTTCTAAAAACATTATATTAACTATTCTTTTAAGTTTATTTGGAACTTATATAATATTTAATCAAGTTGTTAAACTAGGATTATTATCTTATCCTATAAGTATAATTTCTGGTTTACTTATATTTCTTGTATGAATAAGTATATTGGAAGATGATGAAGATTTAGAAAATAGTTAAATTTAATAATAAAAATAAAAAACATGGAAAAAGTAGTTGTAATTTGAATGTGATATGTCTGATTTCCTTTGGCTTGTGCTATTGCAAAATCAAAAAAATATAATATTAGTTGATTTGAAATAGATACATCAAAAATAGAAAAAGTAAATAATAAGTTATCACCTATTGATGATGAAATGGCTGAAAAAGATATTTTAGAAAATTCTTTTCTGGCAACAAATGATACTAGTATTCTGAAAGATGCCAATTTTATGCTTGTTTGTGTACCTACTCCAATATATGATGATTTTTCTCCTAATTTATGACCAATTAGATGAGCTTGTGAAACTATTTCTCAAAACTTATCTAAAGGGCAAAATATAATTATTGAATCAACAATAAATCCTTGAGTTTGTGATGAAGTTGTTATTCCAATTTTAGAAAAAAGTGGATTAAAAGTCTGAGTAGACTTTGAAGTTGCTCATTGTCCTGAGAGGATAAATCCAGGAGACAAGAAATGGAATGTTTATAATATAGCAAGAAATGTATGAGCTTCAACTCCTAAATGAACAAAAAAAATAGCTGATTTTTATAGAAATTTCATAAATGCTGAAATTAATGAAATGAGAGATATTAGACATACAGAAGCAACTAAAATAATAGAAAATACTTTTAGAGACATAAATATTGCTTATGTAAATGAGTTAGCAAAATCATTTGATGCTCTTGATTTAGATATAGTAGAAGTTATTAATTGAGCAAAAAATAAGCCTTTTGCATTTATGCCTCATTATCCTAGTTGTTGAGTTGGTGGTCATTGTATTCCTGTTGATCCATATTATTTAATAGAAAGAGCTAAACAAGCTTGATTTGATCATAAATTTCTTACTATGGCTAGAGAAACTAATAATTCTATGCCAGAATATACAATTGAAAAACTTATTTTTGCTTTAAATAAAATATGAAAATCACTTAAATGAACAAAGGTTGCTTTACTCTGATTATCATATAAAAAAGATATTGCAGACTTGAGAGAATCTCCAGCACTTGAACTTAAGAAACTTTTAGAAAAATATGAAGCAGAAATAGATATTTTTGAACCATATAATCTAGATTTATCAGGTTCTAAAAACTTGGAAGAATCTTTAGAAAAAAATGAAATAGTATTAATAGCTACAAATCATTCCGTTTTTGAAAAAAGTCTAACAAAAGAAATTTTAGAAAAAAATAGTATTAAAATAGTAATAGATTGAAAAAATTGTTTAGATAGATATCAATTTGATGACTCTAAAGTAGAATATATTTGAATTGGTAGATAAAAACTTACCCCCTAAACCCCTCCTATTAGGAGAGGTAATAATAAATTAATTATGAAAATTTTAGTAAACATTCCTGCATTTAATGAAGAAGAAAAAGTAGCTTCAACAATAAAAAATATAAAAAAATCTTTGAGTTGAAGTAATTTTATGATTCAAGTTGTTGATGATTGAAGTAAAGATAATACTATAGAACAAGCAAAAAATGTTTGAGTAGATAAAATAATTTCTCATGAATATAATAAATGAGTAGGATGAGCTTTTAAAACAGCTGTAGAAAGTTTTCTTTCTTCAGATTATGGTGTAATGGTAAATATAGATGCTGATGGGCAGTTTGATTCAGATGATATTCTAAAACTAGTAAAACCAATAAAAAAACATGAAGCTGATATAGTGATTGCTTCAAGATTCTCTTGAAAAAAGGCTGATTGAATTCCTATGATAAAAGATAAGTTAAATAGATTGGTTTCTGGAATTGTATGATGATTAATGTGAAAGAAAATAGATGATTTAACTTGTTGATTTAGAGCTTATTCAAGAGAAAGCTTAATGAGATTAAATTTAATAGAAACCTTTACATATACTCAAGAAACTATAATAGATGGTTTCTGAAAAAATTTAAGAATTAAATGGATAGGAGTTCATGTGAAATATTTTGATGATAGAGAATCAAGAGTTGTAAAGTCTATCTTTGGTTATATGAATAAATCTATAACTATCATTTTAAGAACAGTTAGAGATGTAAGACCTCTTATTTTCTTTGGATTACCCTGATTATTTTTTATGCTTTTATCTTTAATTTTTTTATGACTATTTGTATATAATTATTTTCAAACTTTTCAAACTACACCTTATAGAACTTGGCTTATAATATCAGGAAGTTTGTTTTCAGTCTGATTGTTACTTTTCATATTTGCATCAATAGCAGATATGATAAAAAGACATAGAAAAATAAGTGAAGAAAATTTGTATTTGCTTAGAAAGATGATGTATAAGAAGAAATAATAAATAAAGTAAAAAAATACTTGGAATTGAATATATTTCTATTAGAGTAGAAATATATTCAATTTATTAATAATTATTCTATGATAACTGAAATATTAAAACAAGAAATTATTGAAAGAAACAAGTATTTACAAGAAATACAAGATTTTTTGTGAACTCCTCTTATAAAAGTCTTGATTTGATCTAGAAGAGTTGGTAAAAGTAGTATTTTAAAAAATATTATTCTTATGAAATTACAATTTGAAGATTAAAAATTTTTGACAAGGTTTCAAAAAAAATATAAAAATTTAGAAATTGATTTTATAGCAGAAAAAGATGGAAAAAAGAAATATTTTCAAGTATGTTATTTATTATCTTGAGAAGATGTTATAGAAAGAGAATTTTGAAATCTTGAATTAATAGAATATTTTTGGCCAAAGTATGTAGTAAGTTTTGATGATATTGATTTTTGAGAAAGAAATTGAGTTAAGTATATAAATATTTTAGATTTAGAAAAAGTTTTATAATTTAATATTTACATAATAGATACAATAGAACTTTATAAAAATTAGAGAATAGATACAATATATAGTTTTTTATTGAAAAAAGTTATTTGTAGAAATTAAAATGATTTACCCTATTTAGAACCGGTATATGGAACTAATTAGTTAAATTTAGGTACCGGTTCCGTGGGAGTTAAGAAAAATCTTGTAATTCTATTTATTTATATATAATAAAATAGAAATAAATACAATAAAGTTATTAAAATATAATTAATTTTAAATAATAAATTACATGAAATTCACAAGGACAAAACAAATCATGTTTACAAATAATAAATGATGAGTATGAAAGACTACATCATCTTTTAATATTGCTAAAATGTTTGCAAAAAATTGATATAAAACTGTAATTATTGATTTGGATCCTCAATGTAATATTTCTAGATTAGCTTTATGAGAAGAATTTATGAGTAATAATTTATTCTCTAATGATAATATATATAAAGTATTAGAATGAATTATTACTTGATGATCAGATATTAATTATGATATTAATTTTACAGAATTAGATCAAAATTTATCTATATTACAATGATCTACTTGATTATCGGAATTTGAATGAGTTTTATCATCTGCATTCAATGAAGCATCTGCATGAAAAAAAAGATGATATTTTATAACTTCTGCAATTGATAGATTTTTAAGAAAAAAATGATTATATGAAGAAATAGATTTATTTATAATTGATACTAATCCTAGTTTATCACAATTAAATAAGGCTATATTTTTATGAACTGATTATTTTGTAATGCCAAACACTCCAGATGTTTTTAATATACAATGAATTAAAAATTTATGATTATTCTTTGAGCAAGAAAAAAGAAATTGGCACTTAACATCACTTGTATTATCTAGAGAAAATAATATCTCATCTTCATATATTTTAAGATGAGAATCATTGTTTACATGATATATTATAAATTCATATAATGTTTATTCTAAAAAACCTATATCATCTCAACAAAAATGGATAGATGTGTTACCTGATCATATAAAAGAGCATTTATCAATGAAACAATCTAAAAATGGATTAGTAGATATAAGTTGGAAAAATCCTATTTGAGAAATACAAGACTATGGTCAATTATCAACTTTATCCCAAGAAAAATCAAAAGCTATTTTTGAAATCACAGAGCAAGAAGCTTGATTAATTTGAACTATTGATAATTTGAAAAAATCAAAAGAAGAATTTCAAGTGATATATGAAGAATTACTTAATAGGTTGGAGAAATGGTAGTTGAATAATAAAAAGTTTAATTATGATTGTGGTTAGAAAATAATTATTAAAAAGTTTAAATAAAGAAAATACTAGTTTTTGCAAATACATTCCCTAAATTCACTTCTTGAGATTTAACTATGCAAGATTGGATAAAATATCTTGATGATATTCTTAAAATGAATAGGTTAGAAATTCTTGAATGAAAATGAAAAGTAAGTAGAGAGAAAGCAGATGAATATGTAAAAAGACAAATGGCAGAATATTAAAAAAAATGGTGAACATTAGAAGCTTATATTGAGTGAGTAAAATACTTATTAGAATAAAGATATTAAGATACTTCAATTTTGAAAAAAACTTTAGAATTTTATAAAAAATAAATATGAATAAAATTTCAATAAAATTTTTTGATGATAGAGAAGTCCGTGCTTTTTGGGATGATGAAAATAATAAATGGTGGTTTTCAGTTTTGGATATTGTTTCTGTCCTTACAGATCAAGATGATTATACTAAAACTCGTAATTATTGGAAATACTTAAAAGCTAAACTTAAAAAAGAAAAAAGCCAAGTGGTTAGTAATACTACCCAGTTGAAAATTTTAGCACCAGATGGTAAAAATCGTTTATCTGATATGCTAGATTATGATGGGATTATAGCATTATGAAAAACTTTTCCTTGAATAAAAGCAAATAGATTTATTGATTGGTTTACATATAGTGATGAAAGTATAGATGGAAAAAGTAAGATAAAAGCATATGCTTTATTTGAAAGTTCATTTATTGATAGTATTGAAGTAGGGACAGTAAAAGGTTTACAACAAATTCATGCTTATCTCTTTGGAGGTTTATATGATTTTGCATGACAAATTAGACAAAAAAACATTTCTAAGAATGGTTTTAAATTTGCAATAGCAGAGTACTTAGAGAATAGTTTAAAAGAGATTGAAAAAATGCCTGAAAATACATTTGAAGAAATTGTAAATAAATATATAGAGATGAATATTGCTCATCCATTTATGGAAGGTAATGGAAGAAGTTCTCGTATCTGGCTAGACTTAATCTTAAAAAAGAAAATTGATAAATGTATAGATTGGAGTAAAATAGCTAAAAATGATTATCTGAATGCAATGGTAGAAAGTACAGTAAATAGTATAAAAATAACTAATTTACTAGAAAATGCTTTAACTAATGAAATTAATAGTAGAGAGATGTTTATGAAATGAATAGATTATTCATACTATTATGAAGAAAATTAATAAAAGATTAGAAAGTTTAATTTAGTTAAATTTAAAAAAAATAATGAAGAAAATACATATTGTTATATGAACAAAAGCTCAATTAATAAAAATGGCTCCTATAATGAAGTTGTTTCAAGAAAAAAATATTGATTATAATTATATTTTTACAGGACAACATCAAGAAACAATGTGAGAATTACAGAAAAACTTTTGATTAAAAAATCCTGATATTATTTTGCATAGTTGAAAAGATATTACAGGAATTGTTCAAATGTTATTGTGGGTTTTGAAAATATTATGAAAAGTTTTATTTTGAAAAAAGGAAAAAGTTTTTTGACAAAAAGAAACTAAATGACAAATTCTTTTGACTCATTGAGATACTTTTTCAACAATTCTATGAGCCTTAATGTGAAGATTGGCTTGAATGAAAGTTGCTCATATTGAGTCTTGATTAAGATCATTTAACATTTTTCATCCTTTTCCAGAAGAATTAACAAGACTTTGAACTTTTAGGTTATCAGATATTTATTTTAGTCCTTGAAAATGGGCTTCAGAAAATTTAAAAAAATATAAATGAGAAAAAATAAATACTGAATATAATTCTTTACTTGATGCTTTAAAATTAGCAATAAAGAATGAAGATAAGGCAAAAGTAGAAATTCCAAAAGAAAAATATTGTGTTTTTACAACTCACAGATTTGAAAATATATTTAAAAAAGAAAAATTTGAAGAAATTATTTCATATTTAGAAGAAATAGAAAAAAATATAAAAGTTCTATTTATTCTTCATCCACCAACAAAAAAACAATTAGTTAAATTTTGATTAATGGAAAGGATAGAAAAATTAAAAAATGTTGAATTAAGACCAAGGTATGATTATTTTGATTTCAATAAACTTCTTTATTATTCTGAATATTGTGTAACAGATGGATGAAGTAATCAAGAAGAATGTTTTTATATGTGAAAACCTTGTTTATTATTAAGAAAGGCAACAGAAAGAACAGAATGATTAAATAAAAATGTAATAATTTCAAAATTTGATAAAAATATAATTTTAAATTTTATAAAAAATTATAAAAAATACAGTTCTCATTTTATAGAAACAAAAAAATCTCCAAGTGAGATGATAGTTAATTATAGTTTAAATTTTATAAGTAAATAATGATAATATCTATTATAACTCCCATTTATAATGAATCAAAAAATATAAAAAGATATTTTGATGCTATTTTAAATTTAAATTATAAAAAAGAGGATTTTGAAATAATTTTTATAAATGATGGTTCAAAAGATAATTCATTAAAAATAATAGAAGAAATTAAAGAAAATAATAATAATTTTAATATAAAAATTATTAATTTTGATAAAAATAAATGAAGAGCAATAGCAAGAGAACAGTGAGCAAAGAATGCAAAATATAATAATTTATTATTCTTAGATACTAAATGTGAAATATTTTCAGATGCTTTAAATATAATAAATAATAAAAATTATTCTCCAATTGTTTGAAATGCTTTACAGAAACAAACTAATTTAGTTGATAAATTTTTATATATTATTAGAAAAAAATTATTTGAAAATAGTTTTTGAGAAAAATTTAAGGATATTTATATAAATAAAGAAAATTTTGATGATATTTCAAAATGAACAGGAATTTTATTTATAGAAAAAAAAATATTTTTAAAAAATATACCAAAAGAAAAAGGAGAATTTATTTCTGATGATACAAAATTGTTAAGAAATATAATAAAAGAAAAAAATATTTTAAAAACTTCTGACTTAAAAATTTATTATAATGTTAGAGAGTGATTTATTGATAATATAGTTCACATTTATGAAAGATGACCAAAGTTTATTGATTTTTATTATAATAAAAAAAGTAAATATTTTTGGTTAATAAATATAATTATATTATTATCAATAATATTAATATTTTATTTATTTATAAATTTAAATATTTTATTTTGAATAAATATTTTATTTATAATACTATGAATATATTTTTCATCAAATATTAAAGAATTTTGAATATTTATATTATTAGCCCCTATTCTTTTTACAACATTTACTTTATGATTGTTTAAATGAATATTTTTAAAAATAACAGGACAACTATGAAAATAAAAAATCATAAAATAATTTTGCATATGATTCTAGGAATATTCTTTTTCTTGAATTTATTTATGTTTTTTAATTTTAATAAATTTGGTTGAACTACTGCTCCTGATTTTGTTCAAAATGAATATTTTTCAAATATCTTTGCAAGAGATTTTAAAATGGAGATTTGTTATGATTGATTAAATGAAGTTGCAAATATTTACTGAAGTAGATGACTTAGAATAACTACAGATGAGTGTGTTTCTCACTGAAGTATGCATTGATTTATAGTTTTAGAATGAATATTTAAAGCAATAAATTATAATTTAAAATATTTAATGATTCCATTATTTAATTTAATTCTTTTAATATTTACTTATAAAATTACATTCTTGTTATATAATAACAAGAATACAGCATTATTAGCAATAGTAATGACTTGATTATCAGCAAGTGTATTATATTTTTCAAATCTATTTTTTAATACTATTCCAACTGTAGCAATGGCTTTGGGTTTTATTTATTTTTTATTGAAATTTAAAAAATCTAATAATATAAAATATTTGATAGTCTGATTAATATTTTTTTGAATATCAGTTTGGATTAGATATCCAATTATTTTATTTTTAATTCCAATGTTTTTATTAATATTTTGAACTAAAAAGAAAATACAATCATTAATTATTATATTAATTTTATGACTAATATTTGCTTTTCCATTAATAAAAACAAATATTGATTTATTTTGAAATATTACTTGAAATTGATGAGAAAGTTTAGCAAGTGTAAGTTATTATTCTAAGAATGTTAGTGGAACTGAATGATGAATAAATTTAAAGTCATTTATTGATTATAAAATTTTTTGATTTAATATTTATAATCATTTTATTGAAATTTATTTTATACTATTTTTATATCTTATATTTTATATTTTAAATATAAGTAAACAAAATAAATATTCTAATATAATATTATTTATAATAATATTAAATTTTTATTTCTATTTTATAGAAGTGTGGTGATGATATGATTTGTTAAATACAATTTCTACTTCATATAGTAGATATACTTTATTATGATTAATATTATTAATTATTATTTTATCAGAAAGTATTAGGAAATATAAAAAAATATGAATAGTAATATTAACTTTTTGGTTAATATCAAATATAAATTTAGGAATTAATTGATTTGATAGTTATGCTCAATGACTAGAAACACAAAAAAAATCAGTCCTTAAAAAACAGATTTTTTTAGCCAATTATCCTGAAAAAAATGCTATAATTTATACTTCTTATTTTGATAAATATTTTTTTCCAGATAGGATTGCTTGAATTTATACTACTTTTCCAGAAAAGACTAGACTAAAAGATACTGCTGTATCTATAAAAAAACTTTTGAAAAAAAATATTCCTGTCTATATGATTGAGTCTGACTGGGCAAAAAACTATGATATATTCAAATGGGATGATTATAAAAAAGAAATTTTAAAGCAATGAATTATTATTGAATGAAAAAAACCAATATTTAAATTTAAATTAAATAATGAAAAAAATTAAAGAATATATATGAATATTATTGTTAGTACTTTTTATAATTTTTTGATGATACTTTTTATATCAAAACATAAATATTATTGAAAGATTAAAAAATTTAAAAATAGAAACTATTTTATTAGTTTCTATTTTAACTATTTTTTCTTTATATATTAACTGATTATTTTTATATTTATTATGAAAACCATTTAATATAGAAATAAAAGAATATTTTTTATTATCTAATACAGCATCATTTTTAAATTTAGTTACTCCATTTAGAGGTTGAGCTTGATTTAGAGCTTGGTTTATGAAAAAAAAATATAAATTAGATTATTCACATTTTGCTTCAAGTTTATTTTGAAATTATGTAGTTGTTTTTTTTGTTTCATCACTATTAGCAATATTAAATTTTATTTATTTATATTATAAATTTTGAATTTTTAATATTTTAGTTTTCTGAATTTTTGTAGTTTTATTTATAATTTTTGCTTTAATATTTTTTCTTTGATGAAAATTTTATTTTAAAAAAGAAAATAAAATAACTTGAAAAGTTAATAAGGTTTTGAAATGATGGGAGCTAATTTCAAAAGATAAAATTTTAGTTTTAAAGTTATGTTTATTACAAATAATTAATATATTCATAGGAGTTTTTATATTATGTTTTTTATTTTCAGATATTTGATTAAATATAGAATTTTCAAAAGTTTTCTATATTTCTATAATTTCAATATTATCTGTGTTTATAAATATCACACCTTGAAGTATTTGAATAACAGAATGATTATATGTTTTATCTTCTAGTATAGTTTTAGTTACACCTGCAACAATGTTATTAATTGCATTACTAAAAAGATGATTAGAAATAATAGTTTTATTTAGTTTATGAATAGTCAGTAAATATTTATTATTAAAAAATATGAAAAAATAAAATACCTTCTGCTAACATTAGCCAAAAGGTATTTTTTATTATTGTCTGCTTATCTGTCTTATTTTCAAAAAGAAAAGATTTTATTTTTTTTAGCATATTTTTATTTTTAATTTCCTAAATTATAAGAAAAATTGTGAAATTGCAATTGTTTCTGGTGTATTGAGTAAATGAACTACCCTTTTTTGGAACCGGTACCTGGAATTAACTAGTTAAGTTTAGGTACCGGTTCCCGGGGAATAAAAGATACTGAAACTAAAAGTATTTTTGAAATGATTTATTGTAGCTTTTTTTTGTTGTAGAAAAAATTTGTAGAAACTAAAATGATTCACCCAACTTTGGAACCGGTACCTGGAATTAACTAGTTAGGTTTAGGTACCGGTTCCCGTGGGAATAAGCTTATAAAAATCTTGTAATTATATTTATTTGTATATAATAAAAGTATATATAAATATTTTAATAAAAATAATTATGAATGATTTAGTAATAAATGAAGAAAGTATAAAGAATAAGATTTATACAATTAGATGAGTTCAAGTAATGCTAGATAGAGATTTAGCTGAGCTTTTTTGAGTTGAAACAAGAGTTTTAAATCAGGCTGTTAAAAGAAACTTTGAAAGATTTAATGAAGAAATATTTATGTTTCAATTAGATCAAAAAGAATTTGAGAATTGGAAGTCACAAATTGTGATATCCAATTCTATGAAAATGTGACTAAGAAAAATTCCATTAGTATTTACAGAACAAGGAGTTTATATGCTTGCTACAGTTTTAAAAAGTAAAAGTGCAATTGATGTTACAAAACAAATTATGAAAATTTTTATTAAAATGAGAAAAGTTTTATTACAAAATGCCTCTTTATTTCAAAGAATAGATAGTATAGAATATAAACTATTAGACCATAATAAAAATTTTGATAAAATATTTAAGGCAATAGAAAGTAAAAATATAAATCCAGTTCAAGGAATTTTTTATGATGGACAAATCTATGATGCATATGTTTTTGTAAATAATTTATTTAAAAATTCTAAAAATGAAATTATTTTAGTTGATAACTATATAGATGATTCTGTTTTAACTTTGTTTAGTAAATATCCTAAACTAAAATTTAAAATAATTACAAAAAGTATTTCAAAACAATTTAAGCTTGATATTGATAAATACAATTCTCAGTATAAAAATATTGAAATAGAAATTTCAAGCAAATTTCATGATAGATTCATAATTTTAGATAATAATGAGGCATATAATATATGAGCAAGTTTAAAAGATTTATGAAATAAGATTTTTTGATTTAATAAAATTGATATTAAGCTATTAATAGATTATTTGTAGAAATTAAAAAGTTCTACCCAATTTGGAACCGGTACCTGGGATTAACTAGTTAGGTTTAGGTACCGGTTCCCGGGGGGAATAAAAGATACTAAAACTAAAAGTATTTTTGAAATGATGCATTGTAGCTTTTTTTTGTTGTAGAAAAAATTTGTAGAAACTAAAACTATCTACCCAATTTTGGAACCGGTACCGGGAGTTAACTAGTTAAGTTTAGGTACCGGTTCCGGAGGGAATAAGCTTATAAAAATCTTGTAATTATATTTATTTGTATATAGTAAAGGTATATAAATTAATTTTAATAAAATAATTATGAAAAAAGAAATAGAAGTTTTGGGGACTGATATTAGAGTTCTTAATATAAATAAAGAAAATTATATTTGTTTAACTGATATGATTAAAAATAAAGATTGAGATTTTTTTGTTTCAGATTGGTTAAGAAATAGAAATACAGTTGAATTCTTAAGTATATGGGAAGAATTACATAATGAGAATTTTAATTATGGCAATTGTGCCATAATTAAAAAAAATGTATGATTAAATAGCTATAAAATTAGTGTAAAACAATGGCAAAAAGAAACAAACTCTATTTGATTGGTATCAAAAGCAGGTAGATATTGAGGAACTTATGCACATAAAGATATAGCTTTTGAATTTGCTATGTGGATTAGTCCAAAATTTAAAGTCTATTTTATAAAAGAATTTCAAAGACTAAAAGAACAAGAATTTGAAAAATTAGATTGGACAGCAAAAAGATTTTTAACAAAAATAAATTATAAAATTCATACTGATTCAATAAAAGAAAACCTTATTCCTAAAAAATTAAGTTCAAAAGAAATATCATATATCTATGCTGATGAAGCAGATATTTTGAATAAAGCATTGTTTGGATTAACTGCTAAAAATTGGAGAGAACAAAATCTAGATAAAAAAGGAAATATAAGAGAATATTGTAATGTTGAACAACTTATAGTTTTAGCAAATTTAGAAAGTATAAATTCTGAACTTATAAAAATGTGATTAAAACAATCAAATAGATTGGAATTATTAAATAATACAGCTATTAGGCAGATGAAATTATTAGAAAAGAATGATGAATTTAAAAAGATAGATTAAGTAGAAAAATAAAAAAACTATCTACCCAATTTGGAACCGGTACCTGGAATTAACTAGTTAAGTTTAGGTACCGGTTCCCGGGGGAATAAAAGATGCTGAAACTAAAAGTATTTTTGAAATGATGCATTGTAGCTTTTTTTTTGATGTAGAAAAATTTTGTAGAAATTAAAATGTTCTACCCAATTTGGAACCGGTACCTGGAATTAACTAGTTAAGTTTAGGTACCGGTTCCCGGGAGAGGGGAAGCTTGTAAAAATCTTGTAATTATATTTATTTGTATATAATAAAGGTATATAAATTAATTTTAATAAAATAATTATGAAAAAAGAAA
>Ga0256827_10000346_pt1 | contig 28187 bp, 25 predicted proteins | sample CV84metaG_FD_185977 | JGI IMG/M metagenome (GOLD analysis project Ga0256827, IMG submission 185977) | Hydrothermal vent microbial communities from East Pacific Rise, Pacific Ocean - CV84 | ecosystem: Environmental > Aquatic > Marine > Hydrothermal vents | place: Pacific Ocean: East Pacific Rise...
TTTTTTAGTGACTTCTTTACTTTCACCTGTCTCTTCATCTATCACAGTCTCGGTAACATCTTTCATTACTTTTTCCGTAATGGTTTTTGTCGTCTCTGATTTAAAGCTCTGAATATACTCTTTCACATCTGAAGGTAATTTGTCAGCATCTGCAAAAAGATCCAAAATAAGATAAAGTGCTGCCTCTTCAAGCCCGACTTTATGGGTAAACACTTCTACACTTTTACCGAATGTCGGTACAAGATTGTCTCCTACAGGATGGAAATAGAGTCCTGCACCTTTGTTCATCTTCTGTACATTGTTAAAAGCATAACGTGCATTTGGGTTGTCATTTCTAAGTGCAGTACCCACACTCATGACAAAATCAGTTGCCATAACCTCTTTGAAGTCATAACTGTAAAGTGATTGTCCTGATGCACTACTGTAAACATTCAGGAACTTTTGGAATGCTCTGGCATCAGGATTGATAAGTTTGACACCCATCTTCTCTTTAAGCGTTTGAAGCATCAATGCCTCTTCATTGGTGATCACTGAGTTAAATCGAATGCTCTGGGCTTTTTTGAATGCATCAACAGCCGCTGCAAATGCTTTTTCATCTTTCCCCTCAACACGGTTCTCAAAGTCATATCCGAAACGTCCTGCACCACAGAGAGAAACATAATTCCACTCATTGGTCACACGGAAGATCTTCTCATTCCTGTCTTCGATAGAAGCAGGTTTTGTTTCATAATAGATCTGGCATCCACTACTACAGTGTGCACAAGTTGCCGGTGTACGTTTAAGATCCCATGCATTTGAACTGTAGACGAAATCTCTACTTACCAATGCACCCACAGGACATACTGCCGTACACTCACCACAGTCTGAACAATCTGTATGCTCTGTACCGTTGCTTGGTGCGATGATAGACTTTTGCAGTTTGTTCCACATCGCATAGGCATCTTTAGGCATGGTCTCTTTAAAGCCTTTATCCAATGCTTCTCCACCTCTTTTAGTAGTAGAGATCGCTGCATCACCTATCATATCTTTACATACGGTTGTACATCTTTCACACACGATACAAAGTCCTGCATCATAATGCAATACTGAAGACCAGTTCGTTGTCTCTCTTTTCGTATCAGGGATCATATAAGATTGTGAATCTACACCTAATTCAAGTGTATAATTCTGAAGTTCACACTCTCCACTCTTATCACATACACCACACTGAAGCGGGTGGTTGACATCATAGACTTCCATGATCGCACGACGCTCTTCAAGGATATTTGGTGTATCAACAGTGATCTCCATACCCTCTTTGACTTTTGCATTACAAGCATATACCTGTTTACCGTCAGCTTCTACAAGACAGAGACGACACGCCAGTGTTGGCGAACATCTTGTCAGGTAACAAATTGCCGGAATAAAAACATCATTGGCACGTGCTGCATTGAGGATATATTCACCCTCTTTGACTGCATACTCTTTACCATCAATCTTAATATTGACTGTACTCATATTATTTCCCTGCCCTTTCAAAATCTAGCCTGCTAAATCTATAAGAGGATAGCAAAGCCCCACTTAATCCCATATCAAATGTAGGGTTAAGGGCTATGGTTCCTTTCATAGATGTATCAATCTTAAACACACGATCGAACTTTACACCGTCTATCGTATAAGTAATATTCTCTCCATCCTGTAGTTTTGTTACTGTTGCAAATTGCTGTGAACCTAAAAGTACCGCTTCATCCTTTAACAATTTTGACTTTGCAGTAAACGGTGAGAATTGCTCAGTGGGGTTACAATTATAAACAACTGCCCCGTCAAAACCTTCTATCTCTTCTACCTCATCAAAATCTCTTTTAACAGAGACTTTTTGCGACTTCAAAAGATACCCTCTATGCTCATTACCGACCGTGTCAAAATAGTCAGGTAAGCTGTCAAATTCAACCGCTTCAAAACCTTTTTCTTTAGGTAACTCTTTTGTATACTCAATCGTATAGCTAGCATTCAAATCCAAACAATTGGCAATGTCATTCAATACATATCCACCATAAGGAAGTGCTGCATTCATCGGTACTACACGTTTGTCTATGGTTGTGAGTGTACCCTCTTGCTGGTTCATTGCCGGCATATCCAGATCACCATCACCCAAAGCAGAGAGTGTAAAGTCAGCAGGTGCGTTATAGCCTACGGTTTTCCCCTCTACTGCATCATCTAGGTCACAGATCAGTGAGATACCCATTGCATTACCTGCAGGTGGTACACAGATCACATTAAAGTCTGCATAGACTTCAAGCAGTGCAAGCAGTTTTGCTATATGCTCTGCTCTTGGATGTGCATAAAGATCACTTCCCACTACTAATGAGAAACCTGATTTCTTGATCAGTGACTTTCGTAAAGCTTCAAGCTCCTCTTCACCGATGTTGCTCTCTGCACTTAAGTTACCAATATCAAGATCATCAAGGAAACTTCGTACTGCTTTAGGCAACTCCACCTCTTTGAGTAAAGTATCTGCCAAGAGTGCCGCTGCACCTTCTTCGCTTCCTGCTTCATATTTAATGAATTGGGTCACGATATTTTGGATCTCCGTATCTTCCAACGGATGCATATAGGCAACCCTTGCTCTGTGCCATTTACTTGCCATGTTGATATGGTACTTCACTGTTGGAGAATCGTCATTGATCCTTGTTCCCATGACAATGACCGCTCTGGACTCCGAGAGAGCTTTGAGTGAACCGCTATAGAGACTCTGCCCAGTTACAGAACTGTATGCTTGCATAAACTTTTGATAGGCTCTTGCTTCATGAGAGACAAGTTTTAGACCCGATTTCTCTTTGATCTTTTGAAGGATCAATGCTTCTTCGTTTGAAGTTTGTGAAGAGAAAATAACTGTTTGTGCTTCCTTAACTGCTGCTACTGCTTTATCAAAGGCTACTTTGTCTTTAGTCACATTTTCATTGGCATACTCAAAACCGTATCTTCCTGCACCGCAAAGGCTGGTGAACTCATAGGTATTGGTCACACGGTAAATACGCTCATTTTTCACTTCATAGGTCATTTGACATCCCCCACCGCAATGTGGGCAGGCTGATGGGATTTTAGTCAGTTCCCATGCATTTGACGTGTATTTGAAGTCTGTACTTACCAGTGCACCTACAGGACACACTGCTGCTGCTTCACCCAGTGAAGCATAATTTTTTTCCTGCTTGGTGTTAATGATCGTTGAACCATATCCACCAAACTTCACCTTCAGTGCTTCATCCCCCGTAATCTCAGTAGAGACACGGACACACTTTTCACACATGATACAAAGCGCCGGATCATAGGAGACATGTCCCCAGTTCTCTACAGGACGGTGTTGGTCCCTTGCTGTAAATGCCTGCTGTTCAAGACCAAACTCCATCGTTTTGTTCTGAAGGTCACACTCTCCACTCTTATCACAGACACCACACTCTAAAGGATGGTTCACGTTATAGAGTTTCATAATGTTTTGACGTTCTTGATAAACTTCAGCATTATTGGTAGTGATCACTGCACCATCTGTTGCCTTCTCCTGACAAGAGAGGATCATCCCGTCTACACCTTCAACCTCTACCACACACATACGGCATGCACCGATAGGCTGCACTTTTGTGAGGTAACACATCGTAGGCACATAGATATCATTTTCTCTTGCGATCTCTAAAATGGTCTTTCCAAAGGTACTTTGACACGTTTTACCATCAATAGTAACCGTGATCGCTTTACCTTTATGAATTGAATTATGAATACTCATTTTACACCGCCTTCCATTACACTGCTACCATGGAGATATAGTAACAACGCATACAACGCTCAGCCTCAGAGAGTGCCTCTTCGCCTGTAAAGCCAAGGTTTACCTCTTTGTTATTCGTTTTACGTTCATCTACTTCTAATTTTTCACTTACGGCACGTGGCAATCCAGGCATCCAACCGGTAACCTTCTCACTCTTATCATAGACTCTAAGTCTATTCAAATGATCTTCCATGATCTCATCATCAAGCAATGTGCATTTACCGTCATAAATATAACGACTGATCACAGAAGCCGCACGTCTTGCCTGACCTACTGCATTTACAATGGTCATAGGTCCATACTCGCAGTCACCTGCAGCAAAAAGCCCTTCATGTGAAGTCATATAATCTTTTCCGTTGGTTAAGACAGAGTTCCATGATGTCATCTCTATATTCCACTCCTCAGGAAGGATCTGTGTATCCAATGCTTGAGAGACCGCAGGGATAAGATAATCACACTCTATCTCAAAATCTCCATCCTCGATCTTTACTAATTTTGCTCTACCCCCATCAGGATCCGGTACCAGTTCAAAACGATTGACTTTGAGTTTTTTGATATTCTCTCCATCATCAAAGATCTCTTCGATCGCTGAATGGAAGATGAATTCAACACCCTCTTCAACTGCTTCATGGTACTCTTCATAGGTCGTATTGCGAATGATCGTCTTTTCATCACGACGGTAAAGCATGATCACTTTTTTTGCACCTTCACGAATAGAACATCTTACTACGTCCATAGAAGTAAATCCACCACCGACACAGACAACCACTTTGTCTTTGAGTTCATTAGATGCCGGTGCACCTATTTGATACTTATGCCAAAGGTTTACTTTATCTAGCATATCGATCGCACCCCAGTAGCCACCCATTTTGGTATTTTCATTCTCCGCACGTACTTTTTTAGAGAGTCTTGCTCCAAATCCAAGCAATGTTGCATCATATTCAGCATGGATCTCTTTAAGTTTTTGTGCATCTACTCTACAGTTATTGGTAATACTGACAGCTTCCATTTCAAGGACAAGGTCAATATCTTTTTGATACTTTCCAATAGGCATTCTATACTCAGGTACACCTACTGCAACTTCTCCTCCATTGACAGGCAACTCTTCAAAGATATGTGACTGGATCCCTTCAAGTGCCAAATAGTATGCAGCAGTAAGTCCTGCAGGCCCGGCACCGATGATCGCTACTTTCTTCCCGTCATTTCTCAGTGGTTTTGGCTCATGAGGATGCAACCAAGGTACTTCATGATCTGTCTCATAATCTGCACCTAAACGCTTGAGTTCCATAATAGAGATAGGTTCATCCAGATTCATACGGCGACAAGCATCCTCACACGGATGCGGACAGACACGACCACAGGTATGTGCCAATGGCATAGTCTGTCTTGTTGCCGCTAAAGAATCAGTAAAGACCATATCTCTCACACCTTCTATATAGGCAGGGATATCTACATGTGCAGGACACATATCGGTACATGGTGCTGTGACTTTGGCAATATAATTTGTATCTCCGTTATAATGCTTAGACGGTAGTTGCCCATCTATACAAGTATTAAACTGATCTTTATAGTGTTCCATAAGATCCAAGATCGGTTTAGGTACTGTCTTTCCAATTTCACACTTAGAAGTTGTCATCATTGTTTTTGAGATCTCTTTTAAGTGTGCGATATCATCATGTGTGCCTTGCCCACGTGCAATTTTGTCGAGTAAATCATAAAGGATCCTGCCACCCCATCTACCTGGAGCACAACGTCCACATGCTTCAGAGTACTCCTGGTACTGTGCTGCATATTGTGAAGCTAACTCCACAGCATCAATATCTTCATCAAAGATGGCAACACCATCCCAACCGATAAATGCTTTAGAGTTTCTGTCTCCATGATAAGTTTCGGGTAGTTTAAACCCGGATTTACCCCACTCATCAGATGATTTACCGCGATTATCGATAAATTCATCTCTCCAAGTAGAGAATACAATTCCTGACATTACTCAGCCTTCTCTTCTACTTGTTCTTGAGCATCCGCTTTTTCTGCTTCTGCAGCAGCTTTCTCTGCCTCTGCCTTTTCAGCAGCGATCCTTGCAGCTTCTATCTTCTCTGCTCTGGCTTTTTTAGTCTCTTCATCTACTTTTTTAACCACTACAGTCCAATCCACTTCATTGAACTTCAATGAGTTCATAAGGTCATGTCCTGTTGCTCTTACAAAATCTGCAGATTTTTGAATATGAGAGAAATCACCTACTTCAAAAAGAAAGATACCTACTTCTCCTACTTTGAGACCCTGATCGATAAGCTCTGCCATTCTGTCATAAAAATCATCTTTTAAATGTCTTAAATCGTAACGTTTCATTATCTATCCACCTCTCCAAATACAATGTTAGTTGTACCTATGATCGTAACAACATCTGCAATATATGTTCCTACTAAAATTTCTTGTAGTAATCCTGTATGGAAGAAACTCGGTGCTCTACACTTGAGTCTATAGGCATACGGCTCACCCTCTGATTTGATGTAGAAACCAAGTTCACCTTTTGGTGACTCTGTCGGTACATAAACTTCACCTTTTGGCGGTCTCATCCCTTGCGTTACCAATACAAAGTGCTGCATCAATGCATAGTTTTGGGTCATGATCTCTTCTTTAGGTGCAGAGATGTATTGTGGTGCATGTGCCATAAGTTTCGGCTCTGTCTTAGAGTACATCACCATAAGTTGTCTAAGGATCTTCACAGATTCGTGCATCTCTGCCATATAGAGTCTGTAACGTCCGTAAGAGTCACATCTGTCACTCACAGGTACGTCAAAATCAAGTTCAGAGTAAAGCTCATACGGCTCCTCTTTTCTGATATCCCAATTGACACCGCTTCCTCTAAGCATTGGACCTGTACATCCCCATGAAAGAGCCTCTTCTGCAGAGATCACTCCTACATTTTCCAGACGCATCTTCCAGATACGGTTTTCTGTAAGTAACGCTTCATACGTATGTTCTACTTCATGCTCTATTTTTGTACAGAATGATGCCAATTTCTCTATCCAACCCGCAGGAATATCCAAAGGAACCCCACCGATACGTACAGCTGAATGTGTCAATCTAGCACCACAGTAATCTTCCATTAAGTCCATCGCAAATTCACGCTCACGGAAGGCATAAAGGAATACAGACATCGCTCCGACATCCAATGCATGTGTAGCAATGAAAAAGAGGTGAGAAATAATACGGTTAAGCTCAAGCAACATCGTTCTGATCACTTGTGCACGTCTTGGTGCCTCAATACCGAGAAGTTTCTCTACAGCCAATGCATAGGCATAGTTATTTGAAGTAGAAGCAATATAATCAAGTCTATCCGTAGTCGGTAAGAATTCATTATAGGTCATATTTTCTGCCATCTTCTCAATACCTCTGTGAAGGTAACCGATATCCGGATAGGCTTTGACTACCTGCTCACCGTCAAGTTCAAGTACAAGTCTTAACTGACCGTGTGCAGAAGGGTGTTGTGGACCAAAGTTGATGACCATGGTGTTATCATCACGCTCAAAATTGAGGTTTTCAAAAAACGGGGTTAATTTATTCGGTTGTTGCATATTCGTCCCTACCTTCTCTCATCTAATTGTTTACCGGAATCTTTTGTATAATCTACAAGGATCGTTTCACTATACTCAATAGGGTTCTCTTTTTCACCCTCAGAAATATCTGCTGCAAATGGTACTTCATACCCTACTCTTGAGAAACGTTTTGTATCATATCTGTCAATACGTGAAGGGTCTCTGTTCTCAGGACCGATCACATCTCTGTACTCTTTACCAAAGATCTTATCTACCTCATACCAAGAAGCGAACTCATCTCCATGCAACGGATAGGTTTTAAGAAGTGGATGCCCCTCCCAGTCATCAGGCATAAGAATACGCTTAAGGAATGGATGATTGTTTACTTTGATACCGAACATATCGAACATTTCACGCTCTGCAAAGTTTGCAGATTTGAAAAGTGATGTAATGCTTTCGATCGCTTCACCTTTTTTAATACGGCACACCACTCTTACTCTTTTGGCTTCAGTAATATTAAGCAGTTGATAAAAGAGTTCAAACTCTCCGTCTTGTGCCAAATAATCTACTGCTGACTGTTCTGAACATTGTGTATATCCGCACTTCTCTTTAAGGATGGTCATGATCTCTACCACTTTTTTTGCATCAATATGTACAACAAGCTGTCCGATCTCAACATAAGACTCTTTTGCTTTTTTGCCTAGTGCTTTTGCTACCGCTGCAAAGTGTGAATTCTCTTCTACTTCCATTCTTGGTACACGCGGTGCCACCCAGAATCTGTCTGTATAGTAAGATTTACCTTGAACATTGTCTTTTGGAGTATATTTTCTCATTACACTAACCTCAAGTTTTGTTTTGTATTGTTATTCATATTCGCTGACTCACGTCTGATCTTCTTTTGAAGCATCATCAATGCATACTGCAGTGTCTCAGGTCTAGGTGCACATCCGGGAAGATAGATATCTACAGGGATGATACGATCCACCCCTTGTACCGTTGCATAGGTGTTAAACATACCACCGGTATTTGCACAACTTCCCATTGAAATTACCCATTTAGGTTCTGTCATTTGATCGTACAAACGTCTTGCAAACTCAGAGTGTTTCTTGGAAAGTGTTCCAGCCAAGATCATGACATCCGCTTGTCTTGGAGAAGCTCTAAAGATCGTTCCCATTCTATCGAAGTCATAACGTGATGCTCCCGATGCCATCATTTCGATCGCACAACATGCGAGTCCATAGGTAAGCGGCCAAAGTGAATTTGAACGCCCCCAGTTCACGAGTTTGTCTACCGAAGTCAATGCTATCGGTAAGCCTGCTGCTGAGGCATAATTTACTTGATGCTGTGCCATTCAAGTGCTCCTTTCTTCCATGCATATACGAAACCAATCGCAAGTAGTAGTATAAATAAGATCATTTCCGCAAAACCGAACCAACCAAGCAGTTTAAAGTCGATCGCCCACGGGAACATAAAGATGATCTCTACATCAAACAAGATGAACAAGAGTGCTATCAGATAGAACTGTGATGAGATAGTGTTTGGTTGCTTGGTTACTTCAGGCCCACACTCATAGATAGTGAGTTTAAGCTTTTCTGTATCGAGTTTAGCCAACTTTCTACTAATGAAACGAGCGGCTATAAGCGTTGCAGGAAATGCAACTGCTGTGAGTGCAAATAAAACAAATACACCAAAATATGGATGTTCTGTAATTACATGAGTCATATTAATCCCTTAAAGTTTATTCTTTTGACAATTCTCTTTTTCAACCCACTTTTAATATGAGCAGAGAATTCTCAGAATATTACTCCTATATTAACTGAAATAGAGTTAAAGCTGTTTTGACTCGGTTTGCTTTAAAAGTTTTGTTTAAAGGGATGTAACTATGTGAAACAGAAAAAAGTGCTACAATGTCACAAAAATTATCTCGGAGCAGAAATGAAGAAGAATTCTATAAATATACTTTACTGGATCGCGATGGTAGGGTTGGTAATCTATTTTGCCTATACAAAAGGCTGGATACTTGCCAATTTTGAATCCATCACTCCCAAGCAAGCCCAAACACTTTTACAAAATGACGAAAATGTAACACTTTTAGATGTGAGAACTATTGATGAATTTAAATCCGGTCACCTCAGAAATGCAAAACTTATCCCCCTATCAAAATTAGAAAAGAATTTAGGCAAGCTCCAAGCAGATAAACAAAAGAAGATCATCGTCTACTGTCGTAGTGGTAGTAGAAGTGTCTCTGCTTCACGTATTTTAGAGAAACACGGTTTTGTTCCACTCAATGTCAAACAGGGGATTATTGGGCTGATGGGTATGAAGATGGAGATTGTGAAGTAGGTTACTTCACCTCTTTCAACAACTGATCATACACCTCTAACGTCGTCTCAAAACTCTCTAACCTTTCAGACTTCTTTTTTTTCATCTCTTCTTTCATAAGGTCGGTAAGTTCTCTAAGGCGGCGTGAGACTTCTCGTTTGCAACCTTTTTGCCCTCGTGCATTGCAATTGTCTATCAGTGTAATGATCTGAGGAAATAGTGATGCCGTGAGTTTGTTATACATTTCACTGTAGGCACGCTGATCTACAAATTTTGCTATGGTCTTCTCTTGCTCTTTAGTATACCCCCACTCTGTAGAGATATACGTTATCTGGTCGTTGACATGTTTGTGTTTATTCTTTTCTACTTTAGCCCGTCGCTTTTTTACTTTTTCTAGCTCTTTATAGGGTTTACTTTGAGGAACAAACCCTTGATTTCTCTGTTTAATTAACAAAAATATTAACAACCAAAAAGTCATTAATGCAAGGTAAGGTAGGAGAATAGGATAATATATGCCTAAAATAGAAGTTGCCAAGACGGCAAAAAGAGGAATAGTTTTTTGCATAGAAATACCTAACTTTTGATATAGAAAATTATATCAAAAGTTGGTATGTTAAGGGTTAATTAGAGTGTGATCCCTAATGCATTAAGCGTCTCATATGTGATCCCGCCTGTTGCAAGAGAACTGTCTCTTTGGAACTTATCAAGTGCTCTTCTTGTACCACGTCCAAGTACACCATCAGGTTTACCTGCTGTGTATCCTTTTTCATTCAGTGCATCTTGAAGTTTAGCGATGATGTCTTTTGTCATATTTGTCTGGCAAAGGATTCTCTTCCATTCAATATGCGTATCAGAGATCTTTTTACGTTTTTTCATCATTTTATACTCAGCTTCAATAGGTGTTTTCACCTCTTTAGCTTCTGCAACCAATTTCTGTACAGCGATCACTTCATTCACTGCAGGAACAACTTCTTCTTCCACACTTGCAGGTATATCAAGTACGATCTTGGTCACCTCTTTTGTTTTAGCAGGCTCTTCTGTAAGACAAACACGATGTCCTGTATATTTAAGTCCAGCTTCTACTTCATCTTTTGCATAGTGCCAAGAGAATGTTGCATTGCTCTCAAGCTCTGTTTTTTCGATCGTCTCATAAAGAGCCGGCATTGGTACACTTTTGATCTGTGCATCAGCAATAAGTTTTTTCACTTTGATCACTTTAGTCTCTTCCGGAATCTCTACAACTTTTGTCGTTGCAGGGCTTTTGAGTATACGTTTTTTGATCGTTTTATATTTTGCAGGTATTTTTACCAAACACATGATCTCGCCGGTAGCACCTGAAACTTTTTGTGCCGGATTCTGACCTTTTTTCCACACGGTTTTTTCAGCTTCAACCAAGACCTTTTCTTCTGTCTCTTCATACACAGCAGGTACTTCAACTACCTCTTTTGAAGCTGGTTTTACAACGATCGTTTTCTCTACGATCTCAAACTCTGGAGGGATCACTTCTGTTTCATTGTGCTCATTTCTTACCAAAACATCTTCTGTGATCGTCTTAAATTTTCTAGGAACAAAATACTCTTTATAACAATCTCCCGGTTGTGCACTGCTTAAATCCACACCGGAAGCTTTTGCTGCTGCCAATATCTCCGGACTTACCGGTAATGCTTTTTTCTTAAGACTTGTTTTCCAAGTGCTGACCGCCGGTTTTACTTCGATCGTTTCTGTTACTTCTTTATAGCTTGCCGGTACCGGTGTAAGTTTTTTAGTTGCAGGGATCACTTCGATCTCTTCTTCTGCCGTTCCATACTCTGCAGGAACAATAGAGATCTCTTCAGCAGCCTCTTTTATCATTACTTGTTCTTCTATGGTTTCATATTGTGCAGGTGAAACCACTCTGGCATAACATTCTCCGGGTACGGCATTGGGAGGCGTAAGAGAGACATCCTCTGCTTGGACATAAGTTAGTGGCAACAAGAGTGCTGCTACTAAATTTGAGTATTTGATTTTCATCGATTCTTCCTTCTATATTTAGTATTGTGTTACACATCATACATGAGAAGAATTACCTAAGAATTACCTGCGTTAATTTTACAAAATAATGCAGATCAAACTTTGAATCCCATGCTTTTAGATCCCTCAAAACTACTTCCAAGCTCTTTTTCTATCTCTTCTATGAAATCCTGGTGGGTAAAGACACTCTCTTCTCTCACTGCTACTTTATATGCCGTATTTTTAATGACAAGATTGATCTGCCCACCCGTAAGTTCAAATTTTGACAACTCTTTCATATCGAAACTCTCATCATAATCTGCATTTTCAGGAAGCATGAACTGCCAGAGCCTTAGACGCTGTTTTTTACCAGGTTTTTTAAACTCTATTTTGTAATTAAAACGTCTTGAAAAAGCCTTGTCTATATTACCAAGCAGGTTTGTGGTCGCTATGAGTATCCCTTCAAACTTTTCTATCTGTTCTAAAAAGATATTTTGCATCTGGTTATGCATTTTGTCTGCAGAACTTCCGGCTCCTTCACTTCGACTGCTTAAAAACTGATCTGCTTCATTCAGTAGTAAAATAGGATCCACTTTTGCCTTTTTACTCAACTCTTTAAACTCATCAAAAATACGCCGAACATTCTTTTCACTCTCTCCCACATACATGGACAAGATCTTGGAACAATCAAATGACAATATAGGACGCTTAAGGGTCTTTGCCAGACTCATCGCAGTCATAGTCTTACCGGTACCTGCTGCACCGTAAAAAATAATACGTGCATCGATCCCTTTTCGTTTATCTTTGATCCCCCACTCTTTCAGCTTTCTAAAAACTTCTTTGTCAACCTGTTTGACAACATTATTCAATGTCTCTCTTGTCTTGGGATGTAACACTACATCATCCAGTGTAGTAGTAGGTTTAAGATATTCAAAAAGCTCTTGCTCCTGCACCAGTGCATCAAGCTTTAATTTGGTTACTTTCTTCTTTTTCTTCGGATGGATGATCCTCTGCATAACCTCTTCTTGCAGATAAAAAGAACGGCTCACCCCACCGAACATATTGAGTATCTCTTCATAGTCAATGATGTCTTCAGTAATGAGCTTTGCACCGTCTTCAAGCAGGGCTCTGTTCTTGATCTTCTCATACTCATCAAAAGAGATAAGTTCAATAAGGGTATTCATATCACGGAATTGTCCTTCTCCTCCACTATACTCTTCTTTAAGCAGTGCCAGAAAAATACGTTTTTCTTTCTCATCCAACTCTTTCTCTTTAAAGAACTCCTCTACTACGATAGGTGTCTGGGTCATCTTTACACGCTCTTCAATACGTGTTGTCAAAAGTGTTAACTTATTTTTCAGCCGTCCGATACTCAGTGAATTATCAGCAAAGCCTTGTTTAAATGTTGCTATTTTATGTAAAAGTGCTACCATATCGAACTGATCTTGCAAATACTCCAAATGATCCGTATAAGGCTTGACTTCAGGAAGAAAGATCTCCAAAGAACCTTCTTCAAGCAAACGAAGCAGAGAGATACTCGGTGTTACAGAAGTATTGAGCAGTTCAAGTTGAGAAGTTTCATGTGCTTTAACCTGTCCAAAACTCATCTGTATCAGCCACCCAAGATCAAGCAGGTTTTTAACCAAACTCAACTTTTTAAGATAGGTATATCCCTCTTCAGAAAAATTCTCCTGTAACATCTCCAATACAGGTACTTCTTCCAATCCTTTTACATAACGTTGACAGACATATTGTATAAGTTGGGCTTCCCCTTTGGTACATTTGAGGTGTTTATAGATCAAGCTCTTACTTACATCTTTTGTTTCAATAAAATCAATAAGGTGTTTCAATGATTTTCCTAATTTATACTATTTTTTCTTTGAGTATAACAAATCTTTGATATACTCTTACTAATAGAATTATATAAGGAGAAAATATGCGAAATTTATTGATCACTATATTCACCTTCTCTGTCCTTATGGCTGAAACAACTATGATAAAAGATACACGAACACATCTCATGTGGGAAGATACGCCACATGTCAGAGAAACGAAAATCACACAACCTCGTGCAAAAGAGTATTGCCATGCATTAAAAATTGGTGGTTTTGAAGATTGGCGTTTACCTACGATCCATGAGATACTTAGCATTGTTGATTATACGCGTATATCTCCAGCATTGCTTAAAACCTTCTCTTATGTAGAAGATGAGTCATTTTATTGGACGCAAACACGTGTCGCAGATGAAGATGATGCTTTTTGGGGTGTGAACTTTAAAAGAGGTGCCAGCAGTAAAGCTTCAGAATATTATGACCGTTATGTGCGTTGTGTAAGGGATATCAAATAAGCTATGGGACTTTTTTCTTCTCTTTTCTCCAAGCCTGTCTCTACAGAATTGATCGTAACTTCAAATAATGGTTTTCACCTTAGACCTATCGCACAGTTCGTTGCTGTTGCAAAGCAATACCCCTGCAAAATAAGTGCTACCTTTGAGGGTGAAACAGTGGATGCCAAAAGTGTCAATACCCTACTATCACTCTCTCTTGAAAAAGGAAGCCATTTCAAACTTACGGTACAGGGTAAACGCTCTGTTGAAGCATTAGAAGCACTTCAAAACAACTTTACAACCCTTATGCATGAGGATAAAGAAATAGAAAGTATCCAAAAAGAAGAGACTCTCTATGAAGGCTCCACGATAGAGGGGCAGATCATCTGTAAAGGTATAGCCATTGCTTCTGCATACCGTTACCAAGAAAAAAAACTTCAAAAAGAGACCCATATCACCTTTACAGAGGCAATAGAAAAAAGTATAGAAGAACTTAAGCACCTTTACCATTCACAAAATAACCATGCAGATATCTATCTTGCACAAAAAGAGCTTTTGGCTTCACTGCAAAATAAAGTAGAAACACGTTTAGCGTTAGAACAACTTATCAAAAAAGAAAGTACCGCACTTCTGGGTAGCAAACTTGAAGCAAAGATCAGTGACTACAATGATATTTTACAACGTGTACAGAGACACTTAGGGCTAGAGAGAAAAGCCCTCTTTCCTAAAACACCATTTATACTCTTAGCCGATGATCTGCTTCCCACGCAAATAGAAAAACTCTCTGAAACAAAAGTGAAAGGGGTGGTACTTAAAGAGACATCCATAAACTCACATACAGCCATTTTACTTCGTGGTGCAGGCATCCCCTCACTGATAGCAGAGACTTCTATGGTCACAGAAGGTGCAACTATCATTTTAGATACCCATAGTGGACTGCTTATTACAAATCCTACAGAAGAGGATCTTCACAAAGCAGAGGAACGACGGGAAAAAGATACTGCACAAAGAGAGATTGCCTCAAGCAAACGTTTTGAAGCAGCAACAACAAAAAAAGGAAAAAGCATTAAAGTCTTAGCCAATGTCACAGATGTCAGTTCTGCTGTTCAGGCAAAAGAAGAAGGTGCTGAAGGCATAGGTCTACTACGAACAGAATTTCTTTTTAAAGAAGAAAAACCCACATTAGAGATGCAGATAGATGCGTATACAAAGATCTTTTCTCATTTTAATGAGATCACTGTACGTACCTTAGATGTGGGAGGGGACAAGGCACTTCCTTATATTAGTTTACCCAAAGAGAACAACCCGTTTTTAGGCATACGTGGGATACGCCTTTTTCAAACCCATCCCCAGATCATAGAAGAACAACTCCATGCTATTTTTGATGCATCAAAGAACAAACCTCTAAAAATCATGTTTCCTATGGTCAGTACAGTCAATGAGTTTAATGAAGCAAAAATCTTTGCCAAAAAGATCGCAAAAAAACATCAGTTTAATCTCGAGCATATTCAATTTGGGATCATGATAGAAGTACCTTCTGCACTCTTTTTAATAGAGTCATTCAATGATGTGGTTGATTTCTACTCCATCGGTACCAATGATCTTGCCCAATATCTTTTTGCCATAGAAAGAACACACCCAATACTTAAAATAGATGAAACATCACCTGTACTTTTTGATGCCATTGATACGATTGTCAAAAAAGCAGATAAACCTGTCAGTATCTGTGGAGAATTGGCAGGCAAGAGAGAAGCGATCCCTAAGCTATTGAACTTAGGGATCGAGACACTGAGTGTTTCATCTGCACAAATAGCCCAAACCAAAGAGGAGATACGAAATCATGTTTAATCTTTTACAAAAAATAGGGAAAGCTCTTATGACCCCTATTGCAGTACTACCGGTAGCTGCACTGCTACTTCGTTTAGGGTTTGGAGATATCTTTGACGGACAGATCGCTCTTATTATGAAGAGTGCCGGAGATGCGATCTTTTCTCATCTTGATCTGCTCTTTGGTGTAGGTATTGCCTATGGTCTAGCTAAAAACAATGACGGTGCAGCAGCCCTTTCCGGAGCCATTGGTGTGCTTATAGCAAAAGCTGTTTACATCAGTATTGACAAAGATGTCAATATGGGTGTCTTCGTGGGTATCATCATCGGAGTATTGGCAGGAACACTCTATAACCGTTTTCATGATATTAAACTCCCTGAATTTTTAGGCTTTTTCGGAGGGAAACGCTTTGTACCCATTATTACCGCTATATCTGCCATAGGAGTAGGTATTCTAGCAGGATACTTCTGGCATTATGCACAATCTGGGATTGATGCATTCTCCAACATGATCATAGGATTGGATGAAGTAGGTACTTTTATCTACGGTATGCTTAATCGTCTGCTTATTCCTCTTGGTCTTCACCATATACTTAACTCTGTCTTTTGGTTCCAACTGGGAGAATACACCCATCTTAAAGATGGTGTAGAAGTGATTGCTAACGGTGACCTACACCGATTCTTTGCCGGAGACAAAAGTGCCGGGGTCTATATGTCAGGTTTTTATGTGGTGATGATGTTCGGTCTTCCTGCTATGGCATATGCGATCTACCTCAATACAGCAAAAAACTATCGTAAAAAAGCAGGGGCTATTCTGCTTGGTGTCGCATTTACTTCATTTTTAACAGGGATCACAGAACCCTTGGAATTCCTCTTTTTATTTGTAGCACCTCTACTCTTTGTACTACATGCTATTCTTACAGGATTGGCACTTGCTGCTGCACAGATGCTGGATATCCATGCCGGATTTGGATTTTCTGCAGGTTTCATTGACTATGTTATTAACTATAAACTGGCTACCAACCCACTACGTATTCTACCGCTTGGTGTTGTTTTTGCTCTGCTCTACTTTTTTCTGAGTTATTACACTATTAAGATCTTCAAACTCAAGATACTCGAAACAGAACTACAGGAGGAGAGAGGAGAAAATAATACTTCCGATGAAATATTGGCTTTTATAAAGGCTCTTGGCGGTAAAGAGAATATCCTTGATACCGATGCCTGCATTACCAGACTTCGTATGCATGTGAAACAAAGTGATCATTTATCAGATGAGGCATTTATGCATTTAGGTGCAAAAGGAGTGATCCGTCCGGATAAAAATTCTATCCAGATCGTACTGGGAACAAAAGCTGAGAAAGTCGCTGAAGGGATCAAAGAAACTCTCAGCATACAAACCGGCTAAAACACCTTCATATATCTATTTATTACAAGACGGCCCTTCTATTTTATAGCGATCTGAAGGTAATCCTCCATGATCTGTAACTGTGGTAAAGACTCCGTAGGAATCACCGACCATAAGCATAGTACTCACTTTTGCACCATCTTCATCAATCGACTCATGGACCAGTCGTACCTCATCTCCATTTTTTACTTTACTCTCATCTCTACCCATATAAACACCGTTAAGTATATAACCGCCTATACCTTTTAATTTTACTGTCTCCTCCTGATCCAATCCTTGAAGGGTTACAAGATTTGATTCAACCATCTCTTTACCTTCTACTTTATTATTTTTAAAACAAAATTGATTTATATCTGTACTTGCATAACTCTGCGTACTTAACGCTATGATGCATAGACTACTTAGTATTATTTGAATTCTTTTCATTTCTATATCCTTTCTAAAATAAGATTCAATGCGTATTATAGAAACTTATGATTACCCTATTGTTAATAAACCATAGAGATAATTCCTTGTCCCTCTACCTTGATATATTAATAAATAATTGCTATACTCATATACTGAAATACTTAAATAAAGGGTTACCATTTATGCAAAAAGTTTTACTACTTTTATTCTTCTTCTTACTTAACGGATGTTCTTTAAACAGCCTTTTGGCTTTAGGAGAGGTAGATAAGTCACAAGTTGTAAAACATACACCTTATGTTAAACATTATCGTGCCTACTTTACAAGAAATAACTTACAACCCATCATACGTGGCAAAAAATATCTCTATTTTTATAATGCTAAACAGAAAGATCTTTCTATTCTTTTGAAACGTAGAAATCAATACATCCTTTATAGTCTTTATCACCCAAATAAAAAAGCTGACATACTCTATACCTCTTCTTATAGGAAAATCATAATAAGATTAAAGCATAAAGGATATCATCTCGCATCTCCTTCTTCAATAGGTGCAGTTTCACATGTAGCTTTACGAAGATATAAAGGGATCAAAACCATTTTAATAGAGATCAAAGATTATAGCCGTTTACAGAATGTTTATAAAAAAGCGATCAAAAATTACAATGCAAGAAAGGTGAAGCACATAAGGACCTCTCTGCCTAAAAGATTGATCTCCTCCTACTATAAACACTATAGTAAACGTGCAAAAACTGTGCATCAACAAGAACAGATACAGATCATCGGTAGAAAACTAAAACTCGTCAGTAAAGCCTCTTTAAAAATGACACAAAAGAGACCAAAACCTAACAAAAAAACGACCTTATCAAAAAAAATAAAAAAGTCCCAAAAAATTGAAAAGAAAGTAGCTTCTCCTAAAATAAAACAAAATATCATACCTGTTGAAAAAGAAGTTGAGGAGGTAAAAGTTGTTGAAGTACTTGAAGAACCCAAAGAGATAAAAAAACCTTATATGTACTATCTGCATAATGCTTCATATTATGAACTCAATAGCTATCTTACCTCAGGTGAAGCAAGGAATGAGTTAACCTATAATCAATACAATAATCTAAAGAAACGACGCAGTACATTAAAAGAAGAACAATTATTAAAGAACGGCTCTCTTGAAGCATTGATCGCTGCGTATAAAAAGAACAAAGATCCACGTTACAAAACAAAGATCTTATCTCTTATGAAAAAGGTACAGGAAAATAAATAATTAGATAATCACTTTAGAAAGATTCAATAGGATGGTCGTACCTTTATTCTCTTGACTTTTTATCTGTATAGGTATATGCAGTTCATCACAAAGTTTTTTCACAATATGTAGCCCTATGCCTATCCCTCTATCTTGTTCTTTATAATATCTATTAAATACCTTTGAAGGATCCTTGATCCCTTTTCCTGTATCTCGTACAGAGAGATGCTCTCCATCCAATCCTATAAAGACTTTTCCGTTTGCAATATTATATTTACCTGCATTACTCAGTAGATTATCCAATATACGAGTGAATGCATCTTTATTGGTCTCAAGCATTATTTTATCCACAGAGCTGTTATATTCAATATCCGGATAGAGTATTTTAAAATAATTCACACGGTTTTCTACTAACTCTTTCAAATTACATGATTCTGATTGTGTGGGGATACCTTTTAGGAATATCTGTAGGTTATTCTGTAAAGACAAGATCGTTTCAATATTATTTTCAAGTCTGCCTATTTTTTGGCTCTCCCCTATTTCTCTTTTAAAAAGCTTTAAATTGATAAGCATAGAACTGATAGGGGTATTAAAATCATGTAAAATATCTTTAACGAACTCTTCATTAAGATGCAGTGCTTTACGAAGAGGCATCAAGGCATAAAGTGCAAAAAGAAAAGAGACGATCGCCGCAAAAAGAGAGTAAAACAGGAACTTACTGTACGTGACCTCTTTTACCCTCTCTACCCGTGGCAAATAACTTTCTTTAGGATAAACTACTTTCATTAAAAATTTTTCAACGGTAGGGACTTTAAAGTAGCTATAAAAATCTTTACTATCTTGATAGAGGATATTCTCTTCTTTATCTTCTGCCTTTTCTACAAAATCTGTTTTAAGCCCTTCACATGCTATGGTATAAGCACAGAGCTTCATCTCTATTTGTATCTTATTTTCTATTTGAGATCTTTTCTCTTGGAATTCATGCCAAAAATTAATTGCTAGTAGGACTTCTAAAAGTATCCAAAAAATTAAAAAACTTTTAAGAAGTGATTCTAACTCATATGTTTTCAATCATATACCCTTGCCCTCTGATATTTTTTATCTCTATTCCCAGTTTATTTTTAAGCTTAGCAAGATTCACACGCAAGGCATTTGCGCTCGGTTGTTCCAGAAAATCCATAAGTGTATAGCTATCTACAATTTTATTTTGTTGTACCATGAGTGCATGAAAAATATTTTGCTGCACTTCACCCAAACCTATGGTCTGTGACTCTTTTTGCAATATCTTAGTAATTGGATTGTAACATATATCTTTATGATAGAGCAATGTATCTTCTTGTTGATATTTACTTTTAATACGGATCACAAGCTCTTCAGGGTCAAAAGGTTTTTTCACATAATCTTCCGCACCTATTTCAAATCCTCTTGAAATAGAATTAATATCTGTCAGGGCAGTAATATAAATAGCCGGTGTATTATCTTCTGCTTCCTTTAATGATGCAAGTACATCAAAACCATTTATTTCCGGAACATTCACATCTAAAATATAAAGATCATATTTTTTCTTAAACGTCAGATCAAACACTTCAGGTCCCCTATGTGCTACATCCACACAGTATCCCTCAAGTTCCAAAAATTCTCTAAGGCTGTCACATAAAATTTTATCATCTTCTAATAGTAGTATTTTCATCATATTTTAAGTATACATAGGAAGTATTACCTATTTATTACCTATAAGCTCACTTTTTATTTTTGGGTGATTTTAAAACAAAAAAGAATGTAACCAATATCACCGCATAGGTGACATAATAATATAAATTATCACTTTCTGGCATCAATTTACCTCCATGATCACATCACCGTTTTTAACAATATTCAATTTTTTATCTATATTTTTTACATCACTGCCATCTGAAATGATCACTGGTGTGATTGTATCCTTTGCATGCTCACGTAACATATCAAGATCCACTCTGATGATCGCATCGCCACACTCAACTTCATCACCCTCCTTTACAAGACGCTCAAATCCAGCTCCATTTAATGATACTGTATCCAAACCTATATGTACCATGACTTCCAGATCTTTATTACTTTTGACACTGTACGCATGATTGGTAGAGAATATTTTACTTACTTTTCCACTTATAGGAGCAGTAAAAACATTAGATATTGGTTTGATCGCTACACCGTCTCCTACAAGTTTTTGTGAAAAGACTTTATCATTAACACTCTCTAAAGCAACTACTTCACCATCTACAGGTGCTTTTACTTCTCGTACTTTTCTTTTTAAAAATCCAAACATTCATATCTCCTCTCTCCGTTGACTATGGTCGATATAATACTGAAATCTTCATCAAATATCACTATATCTGCATCATATCCTGATCTTAGTTCACCTTTTTTTATTCCTAACTTCTGTGCAGGTATTTTTGTAACACTGTTAACCACCTCTATCAATGACATGGAGGTATATTGCATCATATTTTTCAAAGCTTCATTCATTTGCAATACTGATCCGGCAAGTGTACCGTCTTCTAATGTTGCTTTACTCTCTTCTACCTCAACCCTACGTCCACCAAGATCATAGCTTCCAGACTTCATACAGCCTGCACGCATCGCATCAGTGATCAGGATAAGCTTCTCCTTTTTCATTTTGTGTACAAGCTCTAGAGCTGATGGGTGGGTATGTACCATATCTGCGATCACATCACAGGTCATTTCTGAATCAAACACTGCACCAATGATCCCTGGTTCTCTATGATGATAAGGATTCATTGCATTAAACAAATGTGTTGCATGTGATACACCCCATGTAGCACTCTCTTTCGTTTGATCATACGTTGCTTCAGAATGTCCTATACTTACAATAACATGAGGATATTCTTTTGTCAACTGCTTTACAAAATTTTCACTTCCTTCCACTTCCGGAGCAAGTGTGATCATTTTTATCTCATTCATATAGTCCGATATCAGAGTCATATTAGGCGTATCTATATACTTCTTGTCTTGTGCTCCATGCTTAGAAGGATTGATAAAAGGTCCTTCTAAATGTACACCGACTATATTTGCTCCAGTTGTATGGCTTGCATACTGTTGAATATTTTGTAAAGCATTGTCAATATCTCTTGGTGACATTGTCATTGTTGTTGCCAAAAAAGAAGTTGTCCCTGTCTGAAGTAGTACCTCGGAGATGATCTCTAAACTTTGGGGTGTTGCATCCATGACATCTGCACCTCCACTCCCATGAATATGCAAGTCTATGAAACCTGCACAGACATAGGCACCTTTAGCATCGATAATTTCTATATGATCATGACGCTTCAGATCATCTACAATATTAATGATCTTTTCATCATAAAGAAGTATTTTTCCCTCTACGATCTTATCATTAATGATAAGTTTTGCATGGGTGATCGCTTTCATTTTTTATGCTTCATCTTTTCTCAGACGCTCTTTAAGTACACGTTTGAGTACTTTTCCTGTAGCATTCTTTGGCAATTCATCTATAAAATGAATATGTTTAGGGATCTTATAGTTTGCAAGATGTTCACGAAGATTTGCTTTAAGCCCTTTTTCATCTACACTCTCTATTCCCTCCTCCAGCTCAACATACGCTATTGGTACTTCTCCACTTTTTTCATCAACAACACCTATAACAGCAGATGCCGCAACTCCTTTAAATGCATCGATCACTTCTTCTATTTCACGAGGATAGACATTGATCCCTTTGGAGATAATAAGGTCTTTCTTCCTGTCTACAATGAACAAGAAGCCGTCATCATCCATATAGCCCATATCACCTGTAAGCAACCATTCATTCACTATTGTCTCAGAAGTTGCTTCAGGACGTCCAAGATACCCTTGCATAATATTATCACCTTTCACGATGATATCTCCTATTGCTCCTCTAGGAAGCTCTTCAAGATTCTCATCTACGATCTTCATCTCATACCCGTAAAGGGCTGTTCCTACAGACCCTACTTTTTGTTTTTTAAAAGTATTCATACAGACTGCCGGACTTGCTTCACTCAGTCCATACCCTTCAAGCAGTGTGGCTCTTTTAAATCTATTTGCCATAGCATCAAGTGTTTTAGGTTGTAGTGCTGCAGCCCCTGAAATAAATGCACGGATACGGTTAAACCACATAAAATACCAAGGCAGTTTTGCCTTTGCCAAAGCATTATAGACATCCGGAATACCAAAGAATACTGTAACCCGTTTTTTTAAGACCTGCTTAAAGATATTAGAGAAAGGTTTGAGTGATTTTATGATCACAAGACTTCCTCCTACATACAGAGGAAGCATCACCCCTATAGAGAAGGTAAAAGAGTGGAACATCGGTAAAAATACGATTGCTCTGTCTTTTGCTTTGACATTGATCGTTCTTCTTCCTGAATCTGCATTGGAAAGAATATTCTTGTTACTAAGCATTGCCCCTTTAGGCTTACCTGTAGTCCCGGAGGTATAGATGATCACTGCCGTATCTTCAAGTCCTTTTTGTGCATGTGAAATACTATTTTTTGATGTGAGTACTTCATTAAAATGTAAATGTTTCTCCCCTACAGCTTCCTCTTCTCCTTCCCATAGGATAAATTGGCAAAGCTGACTTGCCTTAGAACTATTCACAACCTTATCATGTATTGCAGAAGCTATTAAGACTGAACTACCACTGTCCTCCAGAATATAACTTAGCTCCTCCTCTTTTAAAAAGGTATTGACAGGTACAAGTATCGCACCGAGTTTTGAGACAGCAAAGATCATATAAATAAACTCCGGAGAATTCCGGAGAAAGAGTGCGACCTTATCACCCTCTTTTACACCTTTATCCGCCAGAAAACCTGCTAGTCTATCTACACTTTGAAGTATCTCACCATAGGTGATCTTCTCATCATCTACGAGCAGTGCAACCTTATTCTTTCTCTTTGCAGCATGAAAACAGATAAGCTCATAAAAGTTATTGAATGTATAATCCATCTTAGAACTCGTATGACATACCTATGGTTGTTAAGAATGCTCCACCTTCATGAAAGCTACCACCATAATTGAGTACTGAATTCTTATCTTCATGTGCATTAGGTACTAAACTTATCGTCTCTTTAGAATCATATAAGAATGCTGCACCCCAAGAGAGATTTTCCGTCTGTTGGTATCTGAATCCCATAGAGAAGATCTTTGCATCACTGTCAGGGAGTTCAAACCCGATCGTTCTTTGCGGCACGGGCGTCTCATCAATAGCAAATCCTATCATCATTGTAAGTTTATTATCCATCTTTACTGTTGCACCTATTCTAAACGTATCAGTATCTTTCCAATCTCTTGCTTTGGGATCATCAAATGCAGCAGTAAGCACAGGATTAGCTAATGGTTCACCATAATTAAAATCAAGATCCTTGTAGGTTGACCAATAAGTTCTCTCATAGTTGAACTCTAACGTGAATCTATCTTGCCATGTTTTAGAGATAGAAATATTCAGTGCAGCAGGAAGAGGTACTGTTACATCAGCATCATACTGTTTTCCCACACCACCAAGGTACAAATTGGCTTCTCCCTTTTCTGTAATATCTACATTTGAGCGGTATGTTGCCCCGATATTAATATCATTTGGTGCTCTGTAAAGCAGTGCCAGATTATACCCGAACTCAAGTGCATCTCCTTCCATTTCACGTTTTACAGAGAAGATACTGCCACCATCACTTTTTACAATACCTTCACTATAGATAAGACGTAACCCCCCACCTATTGCAAAATTATCATTTACTTTGTAGGAAAATGATGGATTAAGCTCAACAATCTTTAGAGTAAACTCTTCAGCTGAAAGTTTTTGATAAGGCGTCTTCCATCTCTTGGTCAATCCACCAGGAGCAACAATACTCATTCCCCATCTGAAATCACCCATAGCATTGGCTACATAATGAGAATAAGGAATCAAGATGTTCTCTACTTCCGATTCACCGGAGTATGGAGACATTAATGTATATTCATTGGAGGGAAGATGTGCCAATGTCAATCCTGCATCCATATACTGTTTATCTGCCATAAATGCCATACCTGCAGGGTTATAATAGGCTGTGTCAGCCCCACTTGTATGTGCTACATACGCTGCACCCAATGCCATACCATTGAGAGACTGCTCAGGAATTTTATATCCGCCAGCCATCATCAAACTGCTTGTTATTACACTTAATACAATTACTTTTTTCATCTTCATCTCCCTAATACCCTACCGTTGCTTTTCTTGTTTTAGCGAACATTCCCGTTGCTACCTGATATGCCATCATACCACACGCTGCATGATCAACCAAGGCATCACCCAACCCTAAAGTTTGTTCTACAGGAACAACAGCTATATTAAGTGCTCCCATCTGTTTCATTGTCCCCTCAGTAAATTCAGATATTTTATAAGGGATAACACTGTCTCCTTTACAATGTACTAAACGTACCGGTGTTTGAGGTACCCAATTGTGTACATTATTCTCTTGTGCTGCTTTTTTAAACCAGTTATCAGGATTTGTAAAAAAATCATGTACAAACACTGGATTAAAGAGTCCACTCTCCCCTGTTGTTATCGTGGTAAGTTCTGCGTCTATCTCTTTTCGAACTTTTGAGCCATCCATCAATGTTTCCAATTTGGAAGCATAGGGCTCATTGATAATATTTGATATATCTTCATCATAGGCTTTGGCATAGGCATAGGCAATATTTGCCATAAATGAAGGTACTGTAAGTTTTGGCTCACTAAGCACTCCCATTGCCATAGCTTCAAAAGCGTATGGTCCGGACATTGGTGCAGCTAAAGCAACCTGTATCTTTCCTTCAGATTCTATCTTTTGCAGTGTTGCCATTGCCGCATAACCACCTTCACTGTATCCCGTCAAGAAGAGTTGTCCATTAAGCTTAATATTTTGCTTTAGTGCAAATGTTTTGGCTACCTCTATAAAATCAACCGTAGCATTTGCCAATGATCTCTTCAGTACAAACGGATGATAATGGTCATTTGAATCTCCAAAGCCTATATAATCGGGTTGAAGCGTTACAAATCCACCTAAAGATGTCAAAAGTACCGATGAGCCTGCAGGTGCATAACTATCTTCTGCCACAACAGTTGAAGTCTCACTATTGGTAAAGATCGTCCCGTGATCATCGCTTACCATAGAATAGCCTATCTGCTCAGAAACAACTGCCGGCATACCTACAGGTACAACCATTAAGCCGGATGCTTTGACACTATTACCTTCTTCATCTGTAGTAACATAAGGTATTTTATAGGCTTTATATCCATAAACGGTTGTATTGTTATCTGCTAATTTAAGCTTTTTCAATATCCCCTTCATTGTTGCACTATTGATATCTACAAGGACCTCTGCCCCCTCAACATGCTCACCTACAGGCTTATTAAGATCTCCACACCCTATAAAGAACAGTGTCGTTACTGCCAATAATACACTCTTTACTTTTCCCATATTCTTCCTCCAATATTAAATTCTATGCTTCAATCAATGCATACAGTGCTTTGATCTCCTCTGCCCAAATTGACTCATCAATTGTTTCCAAGACAAGTGGTATGTCATCCATACGCGAGTCATTCATAATAAATTTAAAGGCATCCCAACCTATCTCTCCTTGCCCTAAGGAGTGATGTCTGTCAACCCTTGAACCAAGAGGCGGCTTAGAGTCATTAATATGCATACCCATAAGATATTCACGTCCTACGATCGCATCAAAACTATGCCATGTTTTATCGTAAGCCTCTCTGGTTCGTATATCATATCCTGCTGTAAACATATGACACGTATCAATACAGACACCCACACGGTTTTTATCTTCTACTTTATCGATAATATGTGCCAAATGTTCAAACTTATACCCCAAATTTGAACCCTGACCAGCTGTATTTTCTATGACCAGTTTTACATCAAAGTCAGGTGTTGCATCTATCGCTCTATTGAGAGATTCAGCGATCACATCCAAACATCCTAACTCTGCTTGCATCAATTTATCATCATACTGCGGATCTTTTTTAGGGATCTTCACCAAATGAGAACCGGGATGAAAATTGAGTCTGTCAAGCCCAAGAATACGACAGCGATCCAATTCATCTATGAATGCTTCACGTGATTTTTCCAACTTTTCAATTTCAGGATGTCCGAGGTTAATAAGGTAAGAATCATGAGGCAATACATGTTTAGGCAAGATACCACTCTTTTCAAGGTTTGCTTTAAAGGCATCAATGGTCTTTGTCTCCAAAGGTTTTGCGACCCATTGTCTTTGATTCTTTGTAAAAAGGGCAAAGGCTTTTGCTCCTATAGCCATGGCATTAAGCGGTGCATTATCTACTCCACCGCTGGCACTGACATGGGCTCCCACAAATTTCATATCTTCCTCACTGTTTTTTGACTTTTATAAGTATTGTATTGATTGTATCACGAAAAATGATCTCATGCTTTAAAACACTATAATGTATATTATATTTATCTGCTTTTACGATCGTTTGTGTAAAGCCGTTACGATTTTTCTTTAAATGCTTCGCATGAAAGATAGGTTTTCCTCTAAAAATATCATCCAAAACTTCCTCCGGATAGTACCTATTTAATACTTTTTGGTTAAAGCTTTTTTTACTCATACACTCTAAAAGACTCATACAAACACTGTTTTGTGTAATTTTTAATGCCATTAGAGCCTGTCCGTTTCCATAGATCTCAACTTTCACTTCATCATTATTCTCATAAATAAAACCCATATCCGCATACCTGAATGTAGGGGTTTTAAACACGATCAATGCAGTATTTTCTTTTAGATAGGGCTGACTGACACAGGCTTGAAAAAAGAGTAAAAGAGGTATAAGTAAAATAAAAATTCGTACCTTCACGTAAAATCCTTACATTTTTTTTAAATTATACCTAACTTAAGAGTTATTTAAGCACCCAATATATATAATTCCGTCCACAAGTTGTGAATGGCCCCTTCGTCTAGTGGTTAGGATCCATGGTTTTCATCCATGTTACAGGAGTTCGAGTCTCCTAGGGGTCACCATTTATCACTTGTAAACACAATTTTTTGTTGGCCCCTTCGTCTAGTGGTTAGGATCCATGGTTTTCATCCATGTTACAGGAGTTCAAGTCTCCTAGGGGTCACCAACTTTCAATTTAAAATCAAAATACCAACTTATTCATGTATATAAATAAAGACAGAATTACTACATATGATTTTGTTAAGCGTATGTTCAATTATATTTGGATTTTATGTGATTTGCGTGAAGATGTATATCTTATACATTAAGCGAAAACGCGTGAAGAACAGATGCAAATCAACATACTATTCATAAAAATTGGTGGAGCATAAC
>Ga0256827_10000347_pt1 | contig 28166 bp, 21 predicted proteins | sample CV84metaG_FD_185977 | JGI IMG/M metagenome (GOLD analysis project Ga0256827, IMG submission 185977) | Hydrothermal vent microbial communities from East Pacific Rise, Pacific Ocean - CV84 | ecosystem: Environmental > Aquatic > Marine > Hydrothermal vents | place: Pacific Ocean: East Pacific Rise...
CTTAACCCCGACAAATATAATCCCTAAAAATATAAATGAAGATATAAAAACAAGTGCTGTAACCAGTCTTGGTTTACACTCATAAAGTGAAGCAAAGTTTACATTTGCAACTGCTAGTGGCATTAAAAGTTCTATGAAAATAATCCCCTTTATCATTGGCTCTAAATCTATAAATGATAAAACTGTAAACGCAATAGCTGGAAGTACTACAAATTTAAAACCCATCACCCAGATAAGTAATTTTTTACTTGTCTCTTTGATTTTTGTTCCATATAGATATATACCAAATAAAAATAGTTGCATTGTCATCGACGCATAAGCACCCATCATAAGTGTTTTCATAATAGCTTCACTTGCCTGATAGCTATTAGCACTTAATGTTATTGCTAACATTGCAGCCCAAAGGATTGGTAGTTTTACAATATTTTTTAAAGAAGTTTTGACATCAAAGCTTCCACGAGAGTAATAATAAACTCCAATGGTATAGATTATAAAAATATTTACTAAGTTTATCGCTGTTGTGTATGGTATAGATTCCTCACCAAATATAGCAATTCCTAGAGGTATGCCAAGGTTTCCAGTGTTTCCTATAACAGCAGCCACCATGGCTATAGAGTATTCTTTTTTATCTTTGAAAAATTTATGGGCAAGAGTTGCTGTTATGAGTAAAACTACAATAACTATAGCAAAATATATACTTGGAGCATAAAGAAGAGAGATATCTATAGGACGAACTAACAAACCCCAAAAAGTTAAAAACACTTGTAAAAAATATACATTTATTAGGATTATGGTTTTATCATCAATTTGTTCTTTAAAAGTTTTTTTGGCTATAAAACCAAGAACAATAAAAATATAAATACCTAAAATTGAAAAAATAATTGAACTCATAGTGTTATTATAATATAATTTGAATGTTTACTTTCCAACGGAGATCGGTATAAATGCAAACAATACAAAAAATACAAAATAGTATAAAAGAAAATCTTGCCGTAATGGTTTACTTCTCAGCGCCTACATGTAATGTGTGTCATGCACTAAAACCTAAGCTTTTAGAAGCACTTAAGAGTAACTTTAAAGAGTTCGTGGTTGAGAGTGTAGATATAAGTGTAGAGGAGGATATAGCACCTCACTTTGGAGTTTTTGCAATTCCTACTGTACTTATATTTTTAGATGGCAAAGAGTTTTTAAGAAAGTCTCGTCATATGAGTGTTGATGAGGTTATGCGCGATATAAAACGCCCTTATGACATAATGACCTCTTAAGCCATAAAGGCTAAAAGAGAGGCAGTTACTGCAACATTTAGTGACTCAACTCCACGATTCATTGGGATAGAAAGTGAGTCATTGCAAAGTGCTTCAACTTCTTTGCTTACTCCGTCACTCTCATTTCCTAAGACATATATAGCCTTTTTAGATTTTTGTATATCATATATGCTACTCGTAGCGTGAGAAGAAAGTTCATAAATCTTGGTATTGTCTAAATCACTCAAAACATCTTCAAGAGCAGAACAATAATAAATAGGAAGTTTAAAAAGTGTCCCAGCAGATGCTTTTACAACAAGTGGAGATATTTTAGCAGAAGACTTTTTTGGTAAAATTATTCCATCTACATTTCCAGCAGCACAGCTTCTTATAATCATCCCTAGATTTTGAGGGTTTTGTATACCATCTAGTGCTATAAGTTTAAAACTATCCATATTTTTAATCTCTTTTGCATCAAGATATGATTTTGAGATAATATCAATCGCTACACCTTGGTCTTGTTTAGCATTTTTGCTTATTCGACTTAGTGAATTTTTTTCATGATAAGTTACCTCTATATTTCTCTTTTTAGCAAGTGATAATATAGTTTTTATAGCTCCATCTGTTTGGTTACTTTTTGACATATGGAGTTTATGAACTTCTACATTACTATCTTGTAAAACTTCTAAAACAACATTGCGTCCATAAAGTGTAATAATCTTTTCAAAAAAAGCCTTTTTTTCTTTGTATTCTTTAGAGTCTTGCAAATTTATTCCTTTATATCGTAAACTATTTCAGTTTTATTTTTTATAACTTTTATCTCTTTTACATGTAGAGAATCTATCTCTAGAGCCATAAACTCTTCAAGTGAGTTTATATTGTTTTGCCCAAGTGCTTTTAAAACTAAACCACGATAAGCCTTAGCCCAGTGACTTACAGTTTTGCCATTTTTTAAAAACTTTAATGTGGTGTATGGCTTAGTAATTTTGTAAAACTTGTCATAATACCCAGCACGCAAATCAAGTATATCAGAATTTCCTAGATATAAATCTAATTGATAAGAAAATCTGTCTTTATAAAACTTATCAGGAATAATATCACCAATATTATTTCCCTGTTTTACTTTATAGTTTGCTATTGTATCACAGCCAAGTATAGGACCATAAAGGTTTGAAAAAATTATAGTATTTTCTTTTATATATTTTTGTGCCTCTACATGTAGAGAGTTAAAATCTAAGTACTCATAAGCTACACCATTATACCGCTCAATTGCAGACATTAAAGGAGAGTTAAATATATTTACAATATAAGGCTCACAATCAGAAAACTTTTTAAAACCAAAAAGTGCTTTTATTTTTTCTACATCATTAGATTTAATAATTTCATGGTATGCTTTTAAAATCTCATCCCTTGAATCATTAGAACCAAGTAACTCTTTTTTTTCTTCATCACCGCCAGATTTTTTACCCTCAGCAGGAGAAAATAGTATTTTTAACATTTAAACATAGCCTTTACTTCAACAAAATTAAATTTTATCTAATTATACTAATATAAATGATATAATCACTTAAAATTATAAAGAGGTAGCATAGTGAAAATATTTTTAATATCAATTTTAATATCAATCTTTAATCTTTTAAATGCATCAGCAGTAATTGGCTTGATTCAAAAGGTTGATGGTAGTGTGAAAGTTAAGAGTGAGGGATCTTTTAAAAAGTCTAGAGTAAAAAAGGGTTTTGAGATAAAAAATGGTGATTTAATTACTACATCTAGAAAATCTAGTGCTGTTTTAAAACTTGTAGATGGTTCAGTTTTAGTCCTAGATAGTAGTTCTACAATATACTTCAAAACTCCAAGAGATGCAGAGCAAACTGAGGGAAAAATATATTATAAAATAACTTCAAGAGATGCTAGAAATTCTCTAAAAATTAAAACACCATTTGCGATTATTGGTATTAAAGGTACTACATTTGTTGTAAATGCAACGGGTAAGGCTTCTGTAAAGTTACAAGAGGGACTAATAGGGGTTAGCAGTATAAAAGAAGATTTTAAACTTTACAGAAAGTCTGTAATGGCAGAGTATAATAAATATGTTTCAAGTCAACAATCAGAGTTTGAAAAATACAAAAATAGACAAAAAAAGGGAGTTGCAGAGATAACTAAAGAGTTTGATTTGCATGCTGGAAATACCATATCTTTTGATGCGAATGAGGTAAATGAAAAATCTTTTTCAGATGATGATAAAAAAGAATTTTTACGCTTTAAAAAGATGATGGAATTAAATAATTAAAATATTATGAAAGATAAAGCACTCTATCTTCTTGTAATAATACCAATACTTATTGCAACTTTATTACTACATCATTATAAAGTTGAACCTTTTGAAAGTTTTTCTCTTCGTTTTAATGATATAAATTTTGCCTTACAAAAAAAAGAAATTTCTAAAGACATTGTTTTTGTAGCAGTAGACGAGCCAAGCGTAAATGAGTATGGCAGATGGCCTTGGGACAGAAGTAAACTAGCAAATGGTATAGATAAACTCTTAGAAGCTGATGTTGTTTTGATGGATATGATTTTTTCAGAACCAACAAGTAAAGAAGAAGATGAAGTGCTTGGTGAATCTTTGGCGGGTTTAAATGCAAGTGTTTGTGGTTTTTTTCTTAGACATAATGCTACTCAAGAGATAGGTGAAGATGAGTTAGATATTTTAAGTGATTCTTCACTAGATATGCTTCAATCTCAAATTTCACAGTATCATACTCCTCAGTTTATTTCAGCACAGCACGCAGAGATGAATATACTTCCAATTTTAAGTTCATGCACGCTTTCAGGATCTTTTACAACATTAAGAGGGAGTGATTACCTTCTTCGTTCTTATCCTGTTGCAGTTTATTTTCAAAATATTTTATATCCATCTCTTGCTATGCAGGGTCTTAGAATTAAACTAAATAAAGATATTAAAAGAGTTGATGCTCTACATGTAGAGATAGATAATAAGCCTATAGGTCTTGATGAAAATGGTTTTATAAGATTGAATTTTTACAAAAAAGAGCAGTATAAAATAATCTCTTTTTTGGATGTAGCAAAAGGAAAAATAAAACCTGATTATTTTAAAAATAAAATAGTTATTTTAGGAATTACAGAAGTTGGGGCAGGGGATGTTGTTAGTACCCCTATTGGTTCATTGCCTGGACCATTGTTACATTATACTTTTATATCAAACCTTTTGCAAAATCATCTTATTATAGAGCCAAAATATATAACTGAAATTTTAATTATATTAATGGTTATATTACCGTTTATATTAGTTTTATTTGTAAAAAAAGTTGCATATAGGGCAGTTATAAATCTTGCCTTTTATTTAGCAATATATGCCTTAGTAAAATATTTATTTGTACTACATATGATTTATATTGATATATTTTATCCAATGATTTCACTTATTTTATCTGTAATTGCAGTAGAGGCTATAGCATTTAATATACAAGAAAAAAGTGGTAAATTTTTAAAAGAAACATTTTCCTCTTATATGTCAGAAGAACTTTTAGATGAGCTAATCCAAAATCCAGATTCATTACAACTTGGCGGTGAGAAAAAAGAGTTGAGCATACTATTTAGTGATATCCGAGGTTTTACCACTATTTCTGAGAGTATGAGTCCTGAGAAACTTATTATATTGCTAAATAGATATTTTACTCCTATGACAAAAAGTGTAATAGAAAATAAGGGTATGCTCGATAAATACATTGGCGATGCAGTTATGGCATTTTTTAATGCGCCAGTTGATGTGAAAGAGCATGCTGATGCAGCTTGTATATGTGCTATATCTATGATAGAAAAATTAGCTATTTTAAATAATGAATTAAAATCAGAAAATATACCACAAATAAATATTGGAATAGGTTTAAATACCGCTGAGGTAATTGTTGGAAATATTGGTAGTGATGATAAAAAAGAGTATACAGTTATTGGTGATGGTGTAAATCTTGCTTCAAGAGTTGAGAGTTTAACAAAAGGTTATGGTGTACCAATCCTTATAACTGAATTTACAGTTGCAAAAATAAGCGATAAATTTATATATAGAGAGATGGAAGCTGTAAAAGTTAAGGGTAAAGATGAAGCTGTAACGCTTTATGAGCTTATGCTAGATTTACCAGAATCTATAAAGATAAAACAAATTTATGATGAAGCTTTAGCGTTATACAAAGATAACAAGTTGCCAGAAGCTAAGATGCTTTTTAGTAAACTTGTAGATAAATATAACGATAAACCATCACAATATTTTATAAATTATATTGATGAAAATCGTCATTGGGCGATTAATAAAATGAATACAAAGTAGGACAAATAATGAAACATGCAAGAAGCTTGAACTCTACAGAAATATTAGAACTTATATTTATTTATTTGACGCAAGTATCATCATCTAGAGAGCATGATGATATTATTAGAATTTTAGCAGATATGGGTAAGGCTTTAACATCTGCAGATAGATGTACAGTATGGATAGTTAATGAAGAGAAAAAAACTATTTGGACGAAAATTGCACATGGATTAGATGAAAAATTAGAGCTTCCTATGGATTCTGGTCTTGTTGGATATAGCATAGTTAGTGGTGAAAAAATTCTAATTGATGATGTGTATAATGACGATAGATTTAATAGAGATATAGATAAAGAAACTGGATATAGCACAAAAAGTATGATGGTTATTCCTATGTTTGATAGTAATGATGATATTATTGGAGCTTTCCAAGTTATGAATCATAGGGGTGCAAAAGGTGCATTTGATGAGCGTGATATGCAGCGTCTTATGCTTGCTTCAACTTATGCTGCTGAGAGTATTAACTCTTCTATATTGGCTGAGGAAATAGAAGATACACAAAGAGAAGTTGTTTTTACAATGGGTGCTATTGCTGAGAGTAGAAGTAAAGAAACTGGAAATCATGTAAAACGAGTAGCAGAGTATTCTCAACTTTTAGCACTAGCTTATGGGATGAGTGATGAGGATGCAGAATTATTAAGACAAGCGAGTCCAATGCATGATATTGGAAAAGTTGCTATTGCTGATTCTATATTAAATAAACCTGGTCGTTTTACAGATAGTGAATTTGAAATTATGAAAAAGCATGCTGAGCTTGGTCATCAAATGATTAAAGACTCAGATAGAGTTCTTTTTAAAACAGCATCTATAGTAGCATATCAACATCATGAAAAGTGGGATGGTAGTGGTTATCCTAGGGGATTGAGTGCAAATGAGATACATATATATGGGCGAATCACAGCAGTAGCTGATGTATTTGACGCGCTAGGTTCAGATAGAGTTTATAAAAAAGCTTGGGATGATGATAAAATTTTCAAACTTTTTAAAGAGGAAAGAGGAAAACACTTTGATCCCACTTTAGTAGACTTATTTTTTGAAAATATTGATGATATTTTATTAATTCGTGAAAAGTACAAAGACAATTATGTAAAAGATGAAAATAGTGTCAAAGATGTTTCAAATAAAATTAGAATACTTGGTGCGTATGGAACAAAAGCAAAAAATTGCGGTACAAGTTCTTTTGAATTAAATGAAAGAAATGTAATAGATGGTGGTAATTTATTGGATCCTTTAGAAGAAAAATCTGCAAATATTGAAAATGTATGGCTGACTCACTCACATTTAGATCATATTGGTGATATTGCTTTTATACTTGATAATTATTTTGCAATAAGAAAGAAAACATTAAATATTATTGGACTTCCTCAAACAATAAAAGCAATTAAAGAACATTTCTTCAACAACCTGATTTGGCCAGATTTTTCAAAGATAAATTTAGTAAATTCAGATAAAAAAGCAGTATCTTATACAGAAATAGAATTAGATAAAGTCTATAAAATAAGCAATAATGAAACAATAAGAGCTTTTAAAACAGATCATACAGTTGTAAGTTGTGGTTATGTTTACAAAAAAGATAAAAATGGTGTAATTATTACAGCAGATACTCACTCATTACAAGAGTTAATAAGTATAGTAGATGATGATAATGAAATTAAATCTATGGTTATCGAGTGTTCATTTCCATCAAATATGGAAAAATTGGCAAAAGATTCTAAACATTTAACGGCAAAATTACTTTTTGATGAACTAAAAAATTTAAAAAGAGATGATATTTCATTATATATTAATCATATAAAGCCATCTTACTTAGAAACAATAACAAGAGAGATTGACGAGTTTAAGGGTAAATACAACCCTAAAATATTAAAAGATTTACAAATTATTCAATTCTAGTTGCAAACCCTTGACATTAAAGATTAATTTGTCTATAATTCTGGCTCAATTTCGATGCTGTCATAGCTCAGTTGGCTAGAGCAGTTGATTTGTAATCAACAGGCCCGGGGTTCAAATCCTCGTGACAGCACCATTGAAATAGAATATTAGAAACAGTGTTAGACCAGATAAAAAATGGTGAGATAGTCAAGTGGCCAACGACGGCAGACTGTAAATCTGCTCCCTATGGGTTCAGAGGTTCGACTCCTCTTCTCACCACCACTTAATGTCAAATGCGGGAGTAACTCAGTGGCTAGAGTTCCTGCCTTCCAAGCAGGGTGTCGCGAGTTCGAATCTCGTCTCCCGCTCCATTAGACATTTATTCTGGAAGCTGAAGTACAATTTCACAATTAACTTCATATATAGTAAATTATATAATTATCTATATAGCTTATCATCTAATCAAAAAAACTAATAACTATTAATTAAGAATCATGCAATTATTGCTTATATATTATCACCTTTGCTGTCGTGGCTCAGGGGTAGAGCACTTCCTTGGTAAGGAAGAGGCCGTGGGTTCAATTCCCACCGTCAGCACCATAATTATATATTTTGTAAAATTTAAGCAATAATTGAATGATTTTTGGGTATAATCCCGTTTCAATTCATAATATAAGTAGGAGAAAACTATGGCAAAAGAAAAGTTTGAGCGTAATAAACCGCATGTAAACATTGGTACTATTGGTCACGTTGATCATGGTAAAACAACATTAACAGCAGCAATTACTGCAGTATTAGCAGTAACAAATGATGCAGAACTTATGGACTATGATCAAATCGATAATGCTCCAGAAGAAAGAGAGCGTGGTATTACTATCGCTACTTCACATGTAGAGTACGAAACTGATGGTCGTCACTATGCACATGTTGACTGTCCAGGTCACGCGGATTATGTTAAAAACATGATTACAGGTGCTGCACAAATGGATGGTGCTATTCTAGTTGTTTCTGCAGCGGATGGCCCTATGCCTCAAACTCGTGAGCATATCCTTCTTTCTAAGCAAGTTGGTGTTCCATATATTGTTGTTTTCATGAACAAAGAAGATATGGTTGACGATGAAGAACTTATGGAACTAGTAGAGATGGAAATCCGTGAACTACTTGACATGTATGACTTCCCAGGTGACGATACTCCAATCGTAGCTGGATCAGCTCTTAAAGCACTTGATGAAGCAAAAACTGGTACTCTTGGTGAGTGGTCAGATAAAATCATTAAACTAATGGCTGAAGTAGATGCATACATTCCTGAGCCAGAGCGTGAAACTGATAAAGATTTCTTAATGCCTGTTGAGGATGTTTTCTCAATCTCTGGTCGTGGAACAGTTGTTACTGGTCGTATCGAGCGTGGTGTTATTAAAGTTGGTGAAGAAGTTGAAATCGTAGGTATCAAAGATACTCAAAAAACTACTGTAACTGGTGTTGAAATGTTCCGTAAAGAGATGGATCAAGGTGAAGCTGGTGATAACTGTGGTATTTTAGTTCGTGGTATTGGTAAAGATGATGTTGAGCGTGGTCAAGTACTTTGTAAGCCAGGTACTATTACTCCTCATACAACTTTCACAGCTGAAATCTATGTACTAAGTAAAGATGAAGGTGGTCGTCATACTCCATTCTTTAACGGTTACCGTCCTCAGTTCTATGTTCGTACAACTGATGTAACAGGTGCAATCACTTTACCAGAAGGTACTGAGATGGTTATGCCAGGTGATAATGTAAGTATTACTGCTGAACTTATTCACCCAATTGCAATGGAACAAGGTACTAAGTTCGCTATCCGTGAAGGTGGTAGAACTGTTGGTGCTGGTGTTGTTGCTGAGATCGTTAAATAAATCGCTTTTGCGATTTGTTTAACCCTTTAAAGGTAAAATAACATGAGAGAAGCAATTCACTTAGGTTGTGAGAAATGTACTAGAAGAAATTATCACACAACTAAAAATAAAAAAGTACATACTGAAAAATTTTCAGTAAAAAAATATTGTAAATTCTGTAGAGAACATACAATGCACAAAGAGATGAAACTGTAGTAATACAGTCTCACTCTTTCGTTTTAGGCGTGTAGCTCCAATGGTAGAGCACCGGATTCCAAATCCGGGTGTTGGGAGTTCGAGTCTCTCCACGCCTGCCACACATTTATTACAAATAAATCTTTCGAGATTCATCTGTAATAAATGACATAAAAAATTAAATATTTTTTCAGGAATTATTTCCTTGAAAAAGGAGATATATAATGAATCTTGGTTTACATTTCAGAAATGCGAAAGCAGAATTAGCAAAAGTTATTTTTCCTACAAAAGGTCAAGTAAAACAAGCGTACATATCTGTTATGATAGTTGTAACAGTTATTGCTGCATTTTTAGCACTAGTAGATTTAATTATGTCATCTATTATGTCAGCACTTTTAGGATAGGGAGTTAGTAGTGGAAGAAAATATTGAAAATTCAATACAAGAACAAGAAATAGCTCCAGTAGAAGAAAATACTAATCATAAATGGTATTCTATTCAAACTTATGGATCAGATAGAAAAGTAAGAGACGCAATTTTAATGATGATTGAAGAGATGGGATTTCAAGAGTTTATCTCTGAAGTTATTGTTCCAACTGAAGATGTTATTGAAGTTAAAGATGGTAAGAAAAAAGTAACTGAGCGTTCATTATACTCAGGTTATGTTTTTGCTAAAATTGATTTAAATACTGAGATTCAACATATGATTCAAGGTATTCCTAAAGTTTCTGGTTTTATTGGTGAAAACAATATACCAACACCTTTAAGTGATCATGATATCAATGTTATCTTAGATAAAGTAAATAATCGTGCAGCACCTAAACCAAAAGTTTATTTTGACAATGGTGAAACTGTTCGTATTATAGATGGTCCATTTGCTAACTTTACAGCAACTGTGGATGAATATGACTTAGAGCATGGTACTCTAAAACTAAATGTTTCTATTTTTGGAAGAGCAACTCCGGTTGATATCTCTTATACTCAAGTAGAAAAAATAATTTAATTTAAACAAAGGATTTATAATGGCAAAAAAAGTAATGGATTATATCAAGTTACATATTGACGCTGGTAAAGCAAACCCTGCTCCTCCAGTTGGACCAGCTCTAGGACAACGCGGTGTTAACATCATGGAGTTCACTAAAGCATTTAATGAAAAAACAAAAGATAAAATGGGATTTAAAGTTCCAGTAGTTATTACTGTTTATACAGATAGAAGTTTTACTTTTATTACTAAACAACCACCAGCATCTGCACTTCTTATGAAAGCAGCTGGACTTAAAAAAGGTACTGACAATCCACTTAAAAATAAAGTTGGAAAAATCACTCGTGCTCAATTAATGGAAGTTGTTAAAACTAAAATTGAAGATTTAAATACAGATAACGAAGATATGGCTGCTAATACTTTAGCTGGTACTGCTCGTTCAATGGGTATTGAAATCGTAAACTAGGTTTTACCTAAAATCATAAACCACAAAGATTTAAAAAGATGTGGAAGAATTTCATAGGAGAATTTGAAAAATGAGTAAAAGATATAAATCATTATTAGAAAAATTTGATGCAACTAAAGCTTACAATGTAACTGAAGCTGCTGCAACTGTAAAAGATTTAAAAAGTGCTAAATTTGACGAAACTGTTGAATTAGCATTAAACTTAAATGTAGATCCTCGTCACGCTGACCAAATGGTTCGTGGTGCAATCGTACTTCCTCATGGTACTGGTAAGACAGTTCGTGTTGCAGTTTTTGCAAAAGGTGTTAAAGCTGATGAAGCTAAAGCAGCTGGTGCTGATATTGTTGGTACTGATGACTTAGTAGCAGATATTAAACAAGGAATCTTTAATTTTGATGTAGTTGTAGCTGCACCAGATTGTATGGGTCTTGTTGGTCAAATTGGTCGTATTCTTGGGCCAAAGGGTATGATGCCAAATCCTAAAACAGGAACTGTAACTCCAGATGTTGCAACTGCTGTTAAAAATGTTAAAGGTGGACAAGTTAACTTTAGAGTAGACAAAAAAGGTAACATCCACGCTGGTATTGGTAAAGTAAGTTTTGAAGCAAGTCAAATTGAAGAAAATTTAACTTCTCTTTTAGTAGCAATTAACAAACAAAAACCAGCATCTGCAAAAGGTCGTTATATTAAAACTGGAGCTCTTTCTTTAACTATGAGTCCAGCTGTTAAACTTGATGTAATTGCTTTAGCAGAGATTAAATAATTTTAAATTAGTTATTTTTAGTGCTCTACATGTAGAGCACTTTAAAGTTACTAATTTCGTAACTGCATTTTATGGACTAAAGATATAGGCGTCTAAGAAATTAGACTTAATTTCCTATTGAAGTGTTGTCTGGAAAGGAGATATTCTATGACAAAAACACAAAAAGCTGAAATTATTGAAGTACTTTCAAATGAATTTAAAACTGCTCAAGCTGTAATCTTTTGTGATTATAAAGGCTTAACAGTTGGTGAACTTGAAGGTTTAAGAAAAATTGCTCGTTCAAAAGAGTCAAAAGTACAAGTTGTAAAAAATTCACTTGCTACTATTTCACTTAAAAATGCTGAGCTTGAAGGTATTGAACTTAAAGATACTAACATTTTAGTATGGGGTGAAGATTCTGTTGCTACTTCTAAAGTAGTATCTGAATTTGCTAAAGATAACGACAAATTTGTAATCAAATCTGCATATGTAGATCGTGAAGCTACTGACGCTGCTAAAGTTGAAGCATTTGCTAAACTTCCAGGCCGTGAAGAACTTCTTGGTATGCTTGCAGCTACTTGGATGGCACCTGTTGCTAACTTTACAATTGGACTTGAAGCACTTCGTGCAAAAAAAGAAGAAGAAGCTGCATAAGCAGTCAAAATAAATAAAAATAATTTAAGGAAATAAAAATGGCAATATCTAAAGAAGATGTTTTAGAATATATCTCTGGTTTATCAGTGTTAGAGCTTTCTGAGCTTGTAAAAGAATTTGAAGAAAAATTTGGAGTATCTGCTCAACCTGTAGCGGTTGCTGGTGGTGCTGTAGCTGGTGAAGCTGCTGCTGAGAAAACTGAATTTGATGTAGTATTAACTGATGTTGGTGCTAAGAAAATTGGTGTAATTAAAGCTGTTCGTGCTTTAACTGGTCTTGGACTAAAAGAAGCTAAAGAAGCTTGTGAAGGTCTACCATCAACTATCAAAGAAGGTGTTGATAAAGATTCTGCTGAAGAAGCAAAAGCTGCTCTTGAAGAAGCTGGTGCAACAGTAGAAGTTAAATAATATTTCCCCACTGGGGGAATACATAGAGAGTCATTAGACTCTCATTTCGGGCGCTGTAGCTAAGAGATTTAGGTCTTTTAGCTACAGTGCCCTTATGTCGTTTATAAGCACTATAACAATTGGCTCTACATGTAGAGCCCTAAAAATCAATTCAAGGACGCTTGAATTTGAAACTAACTTATCGAGGTTGCCTATGTTAAACACTTTATACTCTGGAAATCGTCTTCGTGTAGACTTCTCTAAAACTCCTCAACAGATAGAAGTACCAAATCTGTTACAACTTCAACAAAGTTCATATAATAACTTTTTAATGCTTGATGAAAAAGATAGATCAACATCTGGTGTTGAAACTGTATTTCAATCAGCTTTTCCTATTCATGATACTCAAAATAGACTTACTATTGAGTATATTGGAAGTGAAGTTGGTAAACCAAAATACACTGTTCGTGAATGTATGGAGCGTGGACTTACTTATGCTGTAAGTTTAAGAATGAAAACTCGTCTAGTTCTATGGGACCGTGATGAGAACACTAAAGAAAAACTTGGTGTTAAAGATATTAAAGAACAAAATATTTTTGTTCGTGATATTCCACTTATGACTGAAAGAACTTCTTTTATTATCAACGGTGTTGAACGCGTTGTTGTAAATCAGCTTCACCGTTCACCTGGTGTAATTTTCAAAGAAGAAGAATCAACAACTGCTGGAAATAAACTGATTTATACTGGTCAAATTATTCCAGATCGTGGTTCATGGTTATACTTTGAGTATGATCCTAAAGATATTTTATACATGAGAATTAACAAGCGCCGTAAAGTGCCTGTTACAATTATGTTCCGTGCTTTAGGTTACTCTAAGCAAGATATTTTAAAACTATTTTACCCAATTCAAACTATTAATCTTTCGGATAATAAGTTTTCAATGGCGTTTAATCCAAGTGATTATTCATCAAGATTAACTTATGATTTAGTTGATTCTAATGGTGAAGTGCTTTTAGCTTCTGGTAAAAGATTAAGTGCTAAAAAAGCTCAAAAATTCCTTGATGATGGACTCGATAGAGTTGAGTATCCATTAGAAATTTTACTTGAGCGTTATTTAGCAGAACCAATTATTGATCCTGAAACTGGTGAAGTACTTTTTGATACTATGACTGCTCTTGATGAGAGTAAATTAAAGAAAATGGCAGAAATTGGTGTAAGTGAATTTAAAATTGCAAATGATTTAGCTGATGGTGTTGATGGTTCAATTATTAACGCATTTAACGCTGATGCAGATTCTCTTAAACTACTTCGTCAAACTGAAGATATAGAAGATGAAAATGATTTATCTGCAATTCGTATCTATAAAGTTATGCGTCCAGGTGAGCCAGTTACAAAAGAAGCTGCTAAAGCATTTGTAAATCAACTTTTCTTTGATCCAGAAAGATATGATCTAACTAAAGTTGGTCGTATGAAAATGAATCATAAACTTGGACTTACAATACCTGAATATATTACAGTTTTAACTCATGAAGATGTTATTGAATCTGTAAAATATGTTATTAAAGTTAAAAATGGTCAAGGTCATTTAGATGATAGAGATCACTTAGGTAACAGAAGAATCCGTTCAATTGGTGAGTTACTTGGTAACGAGTTACACAACGGTCTTGTAAAAATGCAAAAAGCTATTCGTGACAAACTTTCTACTATGAGTGGACCAATGTCTGAGCTTATGCCTCATGATTTAATTAACTCAAAAATGATTACTTCTACTATTATGGAGTTTTTCTCTGGTGGACAACTTTCTCAGTTTATGGATCAAACAAATCCACTTTCTGAAATTACTCATAAGCGTCGTTTATCGGCACTAGGTGAGGGTGGTCTTGTAAAAGAGCGTGCTGGTTTTGAAGTGCGTGATGTTCATCCAACTCACTATGGTAGAATCTGTCCAATTGAGACTCCAGAGGGTCAAAATATTGGTCTTATCAATACTCTTGCAACTTACTCTAAAGTTAATGAGCATGGATTTATTGAAGCTCCATATAAAGTTATGAAAGATGGAAAAATTCTTGATGAAGTTGTATATCTTACTGCAACTCAAGAAGAGGGTAAAATTATTGCTGCTGCTTCAAATAAATTGGACAAAGATGGTCAACTTATTGAAGATTTAGTTGTAAGTAGACAAGATGGTGAAATTCTTCATCGTCCTGTTGGCATCTGTGAATATGCTGACCTTTCATCACACATGGTTGTTGGTGTAGCGGCTTCACTGATTCCTTTCTTAGAACATGATGATGCCAATCGTGCTCTAATGGGATCAAATATGCAACGCCAAGCGGTACCTCTTTTGAGACCAACTTCTCCTATGGTTGGAACTGGTGTTGAAAAACTAGTAGCTCGTGATAGCTGGGAATGTGTAAAAGCTAAACGCGCTGGAAAAGTTGAAAAAGTAGATGGTAAACATATCTATGTTATGGGTGAAGATGATGGTGAGATTTTTATAGATTATTATCCATTACAAAAAAATCTTCGTACCAATCAAAATACATCTTTTGCTCAAAAACCAATTGTTAATGTTGGTGATGAAGTAGCAAAAGGTCAAGTTATTGCAGATGGTCCAAATATGGATCAAGGTGAGTTAGCACTTGGTGTTAATGCAATGGTAGCTTTTATGCCTTGGAATGGTTTTAACTTTGAGGATGCTATTGTTATCTCTGAGAGATTAATCCGTAGAGATGCATTTACTTCAGTTCATATTTATGAAAAAGAAGTAGAAGCTCGTGAACTTAAACATGGTGTTGAAGAGATTACTAGAGATATTCCAAATGTTCGTGATGATGAGTTAGCTCATCTTGATGAATCTGGAATAATTAAAATTGGTACTCATGTAAGTGGTGGTATGATTTTAGTAGGTAAGGTTTCTCCAAAAGGTGAAGTTAAACCAACTCCAGAAGAGCGTTTACTTCGTGCTATTTTTGGTGAAAAAGCTGGTCATGTTATAAATAAATCTTTATATTGTCCACCATCTATGGAGGGTGTGATTGTTGATGTTAAAATCTTTACTAAAAAAGGTTACGACAAAGATCCAAGAGCATTAGAATTAGAAAAAGAAGAGAGAGATTATTTAGAGCGTGAGCACTATGATAGACTTCTTATGATAGATAAAGAGGAGATGTTAAGAGTTGCTAAACTTCTTACTCGTGAACCTTTAATTGCAGATATTAAAATAGGTGAGAGTTCTTATAAAGCTGGCGATACTATTGATGCTAATGATTTAGTTGAAGTAAATCGTTTTGCTATGAATGCTATTGTTAAAAGTTTTAGTGAAAGTATTCAAAGCGAATATACTAAGACTAAAAACCATTTCCAAAAACAAAAGCGTGTTTTTAGAGATGAGCATGAAGAGAAACTTACTATTTTAGAAAAAGATGACATTCTACCAAATGGTGTTGTTAAATATGTAAAAGTTTATATTGCTACTAAGCGTCAACTAAAAGTTGGTGATAAAATGGCAGGTCGTCACGGAAATAAAGGTATTGTTTCAACAATTGTACCAGAAGTTGATATGCCATATATGGAAGATGGAAGAAGTGTTGATGTTTGTTTAAATCCTCTAGGGGTTCCATCTCGTATGAATATTGGACAAATTTTAGAGATGCATCTTGGTATGGCTGGTCGTGAACTAGGTAACCAAATCTTAGAACAATTTGAAACAAAACAAAAAGATTTTGTACAAAATATGCGTTCAAAAATGATTGCTATTGCTGATGTTGCTGGTATGATGAATGCTGTTAAAGTTATTGGTGATATGGATGATGAGTCATTTTTAAGATATGCTAGAGATTGGGCAAAAGGTGGTGTTAGATTCGCTACTCCAATATTTGAGGGTGTAAATCAAGCAGAGTTTGATAAACTATTTGAACTAGCTAAAATGGATCATGATGGTAAGACAGTTCTTTATAATGGTCTTACTGGTGAGAAAATTAAAGAGCGTGTAAATGTTGGGTATATGTATATACTTAAACTACATCACCTTGTTGATGAAAAAATCCATGCTCGTTCAACTGGGCCATACTCTTTAGTAACTCAACAACCAGTTGGTGGTAAAGCACTATTTGGTGGGCAAAGATTTGGAGAGATGGAAGTTTGGGCTTTAGAGGCTTATGGAGCTTCTGCAGTTCTAAAAGAGATGTTAACAACAAAATCTGATGATGTTGAAGGGCGTGTTAAAGCGTATAAAGCAATTACAAAAGGTGAGTTAATCCCACCATCTGGTATTCCAGAAACATTATTTGTATTAACAAAAGAGCTTCAATCATTAGCTCTTGATGTAGAAATTTTTGACGAGGTTGAAGACGATGAGTAAACTAGTACCTATTGAAGTAACAGAAGACAAAAGACCAAAAGATATTAAGCAGCTACAATTTCGTTTAGCTTCACCTGAAAAGGTTATGTCTTGGTCACATGGTGAAGTTAAAAAACCTGAAACTATTAACTACCGTACACTTAAACCTGAACGAGATGGTCTTTTTTGTGCAAAAATCTTTGGTCCAGTTCGTGACTATGAGTGTCTTTGCGGTAAATATAAAAAGATGCGCTATAAGGGTGTAGTATGTGAAAAATGTGGTGTTGAAGTAACTAGCACTAAAGTTCGTCGTATCCGTATGGGTCATATTGAACTTGTAACTCCAGTTGCACATATTTGGTATGTTTCTTCATTACCTTCTCGTATTGGTACTCTTTTAGGTATCAAAATGAAAGATTTAGAACGCGTACTTTATTATGAAGCTTATATTGTTGAGAGTGGTGGGGAAGCATACTATGATGCTGAAGCAAAAACTCCAGTTTTACAATATGATGTTTTAAATGAAGAACAATACCGTACACTTGTTTCAAGATTTGGTGAATTAGGCTTTAAAGCTCGTATGGGTGGTGAAGTTATTCGTGATCTACTTGATTCTATAGATTTAGTTGATGCGTTTACACAACTTAAAGAAGATATTGAACTTACAAAAAGTGAAGCTAAGAAAAAAACAATTGCTAAAAGATTAAAAGTAATTGAGTCTTTCTTAAACTCTGGAAATAATCCTGCATGGATGATGCTTACAGTACTTCCTGTTCTTCCACCAGATTTACGCCCACTTGTTTCACTTGATGGTGGTAAATTTGCAGTTAGTGATGTAAATGATTTATATCGTCGTGTTATTAACCGTAACCAAAGACTTAAGCGTTTAGTTGAACTAGAAGCTCCAGAAATTATTGTAAGAAATGAAAAAAGAATGCTACAAGAATCAGTAGATGCTCTTTTTGATAATGGTCGTCGTGCAAATGCTGTTAAAGGTGCAAATAAGCGTCCTTTAAAATCATTATCTGAAGTAATTAAAGGTAAACAAGGTCGTTTCCGTCAAAATCTTCTTGGTAAGCGTGTTGACTTTTCTGGTCGTTCTGTAATTGTTGTTGGACCAAGTCTAAGTATGGATGAGTGTGGACTACCTAAGAAAATGGCACTTGAGCTATTTAAGCCACATTTGATTGCAAAACTTGAAGATAAAGGTTACGCAACAACTGTAAAAGCTGCTAAGAAAATGATTGAGGACAAAACAAACGAAGTTTGGGAATGTCTAGCAGAAATTGTTGATGGTTATCCAATTATGCTTAACCGTGCGCCAACACTTCACAAGCTTTCTATTCAAGCATTCCACCCTAAACTAATTGATGGTAAAGCAATTCAGCTTCATCCACTAGTTTGTGCGGCATTCAATGCCGATTTCGATGGGGATCAAATGGCTGTTCATGTGCCTTTAAGTTCTGCTGCAATTGCAGAAGCTAAAGTACTTATGATGGCATCTATGAATATTTTACTTCCTGCATCTGGTAAAGCTATTGCTACACCATCTCAAGATATGGTTCTTGGAATCTACTATATTACACTAGAAAAAAATGGTGTAAAAGGTTCAAATAAACTTTTTGCAAATGTTGATGAGATTCGTATTGCTATTGAGCATGATGCACTTGATTTACATGCAAAAGTAAGAACTAAAATTGATGGTCGTATAATTCATACTACTGCTGGTCGTATGCTTCTTAAAGCTGTTCTTCCAGACTTTGTACCAAGTGAACTTTGGAATAGAGTTATGAAGAAAAAATATATCAATGAAATTGTTGATTATGTTCAAAAACATGGTGGTATTGGTGTAACTGCTGGTTTCCTTGACCGTCTTAAAGATTTAGGTTTTAAACATGCAACAGAATCTGGTGTATCTATCTCTATTGATGATATTCGTATTCCTGAGATGAAAGAAGCTAAAGTAACTGAGAGTAAAAATAAAGTTATTGAGATTCAAAAACAGTTTGAAGCTGGTCTTTTAACTGAACAAGAAAGATACAATAAAATCATTGATGTTTGGACTGATACAAACAATGTACTAGCATCAGAGATGATGAAACTTGTTGAGACTGATAAAGATGGATTTAACTCTATTCATATGATGGCTGATTCTGGTGCACGTGGTTCTGCTGCACAAATTCGTCAACTTGCTGGTATGCGTGGTCTTATGGCTAAACCATCTGGTGACATTATTGAAACTCCGATTATCTCTAACTTTAAAGAGGGTCTAAATGTAATTGAGTACTTTATTTCAACTCACGGTGCTAGAAAAGGTCTTGCCGATACTGCACTAAAAACTGCAAATGCGGGTTACCTTACTCGTAAACTTGTTGATGTTGCTCAAAATGTTAAGATTGTTGAACATGATTGTCATACTCATGAGGGTATTGAGATTTCAGATATTCAAGATCAAAATACTTTAATTGAGTCTTTAGAAGATAGACTTAATGGCCGTGTTCTTGCTGAAGATGTTATTGATCCAATCTCTAATGAAATTCTTTATGCTGAGGGTACATTACTTGATGAAGTAAGTGCTAAAGTTATAGCTGAAGCTGGAATTAAAACTGCTCATATTCGTACTCCGACTACATGTAAAAGTGAAGGTGGAATTTGTGCATTATGTTATGGTGTGAATCTTGCAACTGGATACATTGTTCGTAGAGGTGAGGCTGTTGGTATTATTGCTGCACAGTCAATTGGTGAGCCTGGTACTCAGCTAACACTTCGTACATTCCATGTTGGTGGTACTGCATCTAGCACTGCTCAAGAGCGTCAAGTTTTAGCAAATAAAGAAGGTTTTATTCGTTATTATAATCTTAAAACTTATGTATCTAAAGAGGGTAAAAATATTGTTGCAAACCGTAGAAATGCAGCTGTACTTTTAGTTGAACCTAAAATTAAAGCACCTTTTAATGGTAAATTAGAAATTCAAACTATTCATGATGAAGTAATAATTTCTTTAGTAGGTAAAAAAGAAACAGTTCGTTATTCTCTTCGTAAAAATGAGATTGCAAAACCTAATGAACTAGCTGGTATTGGTGGACAAATAGAGGGTAAATATTACTTCCCATACGAAAGTGGTTCTGATGTATCTGAAGATGAGTCAATCGTTGAAACTATTAAAGATGGTTGGAATGTTCCATCAAATATACCTTATGCTTCAGAGCTTATGGTTGAAAATGGTGCTCCAGTTACTCAAAAAATATTTGCAAAAGAAGAGGGTACTATTAAGTACTTTATCTTAAAAGGTGATTATTTAGAAAGATTTGAAGGTCTTAAAGATGGTTATGAAGTAGTTGAAAAAGGTCTTTTTGCAACTATTATTGACAGTAACAACCGTGAGGCTGTAAGACATTATATTGCTCGTGGTAGTGTTATTGTAACTGAAGATGATGCAATTGTTGATGCAACAACACTTGTAGCTAAACCTAAAACAGATGAGTCAACAGTAATCGCAGAATGGGATCCATACTCAAATCCTGTTATCTCTGAGTCAAATGGTGTAGTTAAATTTGAAGATATTATTATTGGAACAACTGCTACTGAACAACTAGATGAGTTAACTGGTAAATCTCGTTTAATGATAAACGATCACTTATCAGCAGAGTTTAAACCAACTATTGTTTTAGCTACTGAAGATGGTGAGCTTTTAAGATACCAAATTGAAGCAAAATCATCTATCTATGTTGGTGATGGAGATACAGTTAAAGTTGCTGATATTATTGCAAAAACTCCAAAAGCACTTCAAAAATCATCAGATATTACTGGGGGTCTTCCTCGAGTAAGTGAACTTTTTGAAGGTCGTCGTCCAAAAGCAACTGCACTAATTTCAGAGATTGATGGTCTTGTAAGCTTTGGTAAACCACTTCGTGGAAAAGTTCGTATTGTTGTAAGTAGCGAGCAAGGAATTGTTAAAGAATACTTTGTAGATAAATCACATGTTGCAGTTGTTGCAGCTAGTGACTTTGTTCATGCTGGTGAGCGTTTAACTACTGGTATTATCTCATCTCATGAGTTACTTCGTATTATGGGTGTAAAAGCACTTTATAACTACCTAGTATCTGAAGTTCAACAAGTTTACCGTTCTCAAGGGGTAAATATCGCAGATAAACATATTGAGGTTATTTTTACTCAAATGCTTAGACAAATTAAAATTGTTAAATCTGGAGATACTAAGTTTATTCAAGGTGATCTTATCTCAAAAGCTAAATTTAAAGCTGAAAATGAAAAAATCATCCGCCTTGGTGGTCGCCCAGCAATTGCTGAACCATTCTTAGTTGGTATTACTAGAGCTGCTGTTGCAGCAGATAGTATTATCTCAGCTGCATCATTCCAAGATACTACTAAAGTATTAACAGAAGCTGCTGTATCTGCTAAAGTTGATGATCTTAACGATCTTAAAGAAAATGTTATTATTGGTCGTACTATTCCTGTTGGAACTGGTATCTATAAAGATCAAGAGATAATATTTAATGTAGATGAAGAAGTTTAAACTTTAACTTCTTTATGTCTACATGTAGAGTAATCTCTACATGTAGACACTCTTTTATTTCCCATTTTAAAATATAAATATTAATTCATTCTTAAAATAAGCTAACTTTAATTCATTTTTCTGTATTATCTCGTGTCTATAATTCTCTATAATTTTAGAGAATTAAATTCTACTGGAAAAATTTAAGTAAAAGGAATTGTATGCCTACAATCAATCAATTGATTCGTAAAGAGCGTAAACGCGTGATTAAGAAATCAAAATCACCAGCTCTTGTATCGTGTCCACAGCGTCGTGGTGTTTGTACTCGTGTTTACACAACTACACCAAAAAAACCTAACTCGGCTTTAAGAAAAGTTGCAAAAGTTCGTTTAACTTCTGGATTTGAAGTTATTTCTTATATCGGTGGTGAGGGTCATAACCTTCAAGAACACTCTATTGTTCTTGTTCGTGGTGGTCGTATCAAAGATTTACCTGGTGTTAAATATCACATCGTTCGTGGTGCATTAGATACTGCTGGTGTTGCTAACAGAACTGTTGCTCGTTCTAAATATGGAACAAAAAGACCAAAAAAATAATCTAAGATTATTTTTTTAAATATTCAAGCTAGCTACAGGATTCAATTCCATAAAATTTTTAAAGAAATTTTTGGAAGAATTTTGAGTAAATTTGAAAAAATTGAAGAAGAAGGAAATTTCAAATGAGAAGAAGAAAAGCTCCCGTTCGTCCAGTTATGCCAGATCCAGTTTATGGAAGCAAAATACTGACGAAATTTATAAATAAAGTAATGCTTGATGGTAAAAAATCAACAGCAGAAAAAATTATCTACAGTGCAATGGATATCATTGGTTCACGCGGTGAAAAAACTGGTATAGATACATTTAATGAAGCTATTGAAAATATTAAACCAATTATTGAAGTAAAAAGTCGCCGTGTTGGTGGTGCTACTTATCAAGTTCCAGTAGAAGTACGCCCAGTGCGTCAACAATCATTAGCAATTAGATGGTTAATTGACGCAGCTCGTAAGAGAAACGAAAGAACTATGGCTGAGAGATTAGCTAACGAGTTCATGGATGCATCATCTGATAAAGGTAACGCATTTAAGAAAAAAGAAGATACATACCGTATGGCTGAAGCAAATAAAGCATTTGCTCACTATCGCTGGTAATCATTATTCTTTAACCGCTAAAGGGGGATTTTCCTCCATTAGCAACAATAATTGACAGCTCTTTTGTAAGTAAAAAAACTTTATTTACAAAAGAGCTTATCTCTCAACTAATACAACAAGGTACAAAAATATGGCAAGAAGTCACAAACTTAATGATGTAAGAAACATTGGTATTGCTGCACACATTGATGCAGGAAAAACTACAACAACAGAAAGAATTTTATTCTATACTGGTGTTGAACATAAAATTGGTGAAGTACATGATGGTGCTGCAACTATGGACTGGATGGAACAAGAGCAAGAGCGTGGTATTACAATTACTTCAGCTGCAACTACTTGTGAATGGCAAGGTAAACAAATCAATATTATTGATACTCCGGGCCATGTTGACTTTACTATTGAAGTTGAGCGTTCTATGCGTGTACTTGATGGTGCAGTTTCAGTTTTCTGTGCAGTTGGTGGTGTTCAACCTCAATCTGAAACAGTATGGCGTCAAAGAAACCGTTATAAAGTTCCATCAATTGTTTTTGTTAACAAAATGGATAGAACTGGTGCAGATTTTTATGAAGTTGAAAAACAAATTAAAGAAAGACTTAAAGGTAATCCAATGCCTTTTCAACTACCTATCGGTGCAGAAGCTGAGTTTGAAGGTGTAGTTGATCTAGTTAAAATGAAAGAGATTGTTTGGGATGAAGACGCAGCAATGGGTTCTGCATACCATGAACAAGATATTCGTGAATCATTACAAGAAATTTCTGAAGAATATAGAGAAAAAATGCTTGAGACTCTTTCTGATGTTGAAGGTAATGAAGAGTTTGCTGAAAAATTCTTAGAGGGTGAAGAATTTAGTGAAGCTGAAGTAAAAGCTGCTATAAAATCTGCTACACTTGGTATGGCTATTGTTCCAATGACTCCGGGTACTGCATTTAAAAACAAAGGTGTTCAAACTTTACTTGATGCTGTTGTTGATTACTTACCATCTCCAGTTGAATCTGCTGCGATTATGGGTACATTAATGGATGATGAAGAAGTTGAAGTAGAAGTACCATCAACTGATGAGGGTGACTTTGCTGCGTTAGCATTTAAAATTATGACAGATCCATTTGTTGGTGTTTTAACTTTTATTCGTGTTTACCGTGGTTCTTTAAGTTCAGGTTCATTCGTTCATAACTCTACAAAAGATAAAAAAGAGCGTATCGGTCGTATTGTTAAGATGCATGCTATTAAGCGTGAAGAAGTTAAAGAGATTTATGCAGGAGAAATCGGTGCAGTTGTTGGTCTTAAATCAACTACTACTGGTGATACTCTTTGTACTGGTGAAGAAAAAGTTGTTCTTGAAAGAATGGACTTCCCAGATCCAGTTATATCTGTTGCTGTTGAGCCTAAAACTAAAGCCGATCAAGAAAAAATGGGTCTAGCACTTGCTAAACTTGCTGCAGAAGATCCTTCTTTTAGAGTTCATACTGATGAAGAAACTGGTCAAACTATTATTTCTGGAATGGGTGAGTTACACCTTGAGATTCTTGTAGATAGAATGAGAAGAGAGTTCTCTGTTGAAGCTGAAGTTGGTGCACCACAAGTTTCTTACCGTGAGTCTATTAAAGATGAAGTGGAACAAGAATACAAATATGCGAAACAATCAGGTGGTCGTGGTCAATTTGGTCATGTATATCTTAGAATCAAGCCAGGTGAAGCTGACTCTGGTTTTGTTTTCCACAATGAGATTAAAGGTGGGGCTGTTCCAAAAGAATTTATTCCTGCAGTTCAAAAAGGTTGTGAAGAAACTATGCAAACTGGTGTTCTTGCTGGTTACCCAATGGAAGACATTGATATTACTTTATATGATGGTTCATACCATGATGTGGATTCAAATGAGATGGCATTTAAACTTGCTGCATCAATGGGTTTCAAAGAGGGTTGTCGTAAAGCTCGTCCATCTATCTTAGAGCCAATGATGAAAGTTGAAGTTGAAGTACCTGAAGAAAACATGGGTGATGTTATTGGTGACCTTAACCGTCGTCGTGGTCAAGTTAACTCAATGGGTGATCGTTCTGGTAACAAAATTGTTGATGCTTTCGTACCACTTGCTGAGATGTTTGGTTACTCAACTGACCTTCGTTCTGCTACTCAAGGTAGAGCTACATACTCTATGGAATTTGATCATTATGAAGAAGTTCCAAGAAATGTATCTGAAGAGATTCAGAAAAAAAGAAACGGTTAGTCTTAATCGTTTTATAGCACTTCCATCTTTGGAAGTGTTTTTATATTCCCCCACTTAGTTCTTATTTCTGTTTTTTAGATAAAATACTTATAACTTTTTTTATAGGTCAAAATTATGCAAAAAATATTCATTTTATCAATTTTTATAACATTCTTATTTGCTCAAAATCCTCGCGTATATTCTGCATTAGGTGATAATATTTATAATAATGTAGATGCTATTGAAAATCTAAAGAGTTTATCTGAGTATCCATCAGATAAGCAAAAAATCAATAAATATGTAAGAGAGGTAAGAGCAAATAAAGTATTGGGCTTTAATATAGAATCTTCCAATAAAAAAATATCTCCAGCAATTTATCTGAAAAAACTAAGAGAATTTGACAAAATAAATAAGAGTTTTATTAAAAAGGTAGAATTAAATTTTGAAAAATCTTTAAAAGATGAAAATACAATATTATTTTCACAAATGATAAATTCTCAATTATTAAACACTAAAGCCAAACAAAAAGAAATTATGGATTTTTATATAAAGCATCAAGAAGATATAAATCCAGTAGGTGTAATTCAGGGTTTTTTAGATGATGATGCAGAGTTGAGACGACGACAGGCTTATTGGTTGGCTGCAAAAAAGCGGGAGGAAGCTGCAAGAGTTAAGCATATTCGCGCAAAAGATAAAGCTGAAGATGAAGCGAGAAATAAGCGCCTAACCAAAGAACTAATGCAAAAGAAAAAAGAGATTCGAGAGTATCAAAAAAGAGAGTTAAATATTAACTAAATGTACTTATATTCTTCTTGCAAAGTTGGTTGACCTTGAAGAGTTAAGTATGGCTTATAATGGGCTTTATAAGAAAGTGATGGACAATCTTTTACATAATAACCTAAGTAAATCCACTTTAATTTAGCCTCTTTTGCATACATAATTTGATTGTAAAGTGATAGCTTTCCTAAAGATAGATGTGTATAATCAGTATCATAATAAAAGTATATGGAAGATACTCCATCTTTTAAAATATCTACTAAATCAATGCCAATTAGTTTATTATCATCATAATATAAAATTTCATAACCAAATTCATTATGCCCATCTACAAATGAACTATAATAACTTTGTGGCGTAACCTCTGAGTATTCCCAGTTTTTTTTATCTTTCATATAAAGATGATATTTTTTAAAAAGATCTAAATGAGCTTGAGTTAGAGTTGGTTTTTGAATATAGCTTTTTATATGTGAGCCTTTTTTTAAAACTCTTCTTTGACTCTTACTAAATATAAAATTATCAACATCAATCTTTATGCTTTGACACTCGCTACATGTAGAGCAAACTGGTCTAAAGTACATTTTACCAAAGCGTCTAAAGCCTCTTTCTATTAGGTCTTGGCACTCATCACTTGAACAATCATCAATAATTTTATAAAATGTTGTTTGTTCCAAATTCTCAAGGTAGGAACATTTGCTATCTATATTAAACTCTTTTATAATATTCATAAAGCGAAGTTTGACATAATTTACTTAAATATACTATGATACACGAATGAAAGAGATATTTTTAAAATATAAAATAGTTATTTTTAGATCACTTGGTGCAATAATGCTAGTTGTTGGTTTTAGCTCATACTTTTGGACTATGCCAAAAAAGGTCTTAACACAAAATCAAATTGCGGCTGCAAATGTTGCTAGAATGGAAGCTAGTGTAGTTAGAAGTCAGGGTGTTCGTGCAAAACCAAAATCATCTTCAGCGGAGATATTAAAGCACTTGAAAAATTCACAAGAGGCACAAAATAGATACTTAACTATTTTTATGATGATTTTTGGTGTTGGTTTTTTAGGTTATAGTTTTATGTCCAAGTCTTGAGCGTATGGAACATTTTTCAAAATGTTCACGGTAGCTCAAAATATAGACTTGGGTATAAAGCCTTGAGCGTATAGTACTTTAAGTAGATTCCGAGTCAAGCTCGGAATGACGGTAGTGCGTTGTCATTTTGACTTGAATGACGGTTGGGTATTGTCATTTTGACTGAATGACGATTGTATATTGTCATTATGATGTATAATTTCGTCATTCTGAACTTGATTCAGAATCTAAGTAATAACACCAATTACTGCTTATTTTGAGCAATTAACACACCCTCTATCATCTCCCCAATATCACCATCAAGTATACCACTAACATTTGAATAAGGAATGTTTGAACGAGTATCTTTAACTTGTTGATACGGTTGCATAACATAAGAGCGAATCTGATGCCCCCAGCCAATCTCACTTTTAGCTACTCCTGCAATTTGTGCTTTTTGTTCTTCTAGTTCAAGTTCATAAAGGCGAGATTTTAACATTTTCATAGCTGTTGCTTTATTTTTATGTTGGCTTCTGTCATTTTGACACTGAACTACAACATTTGTAGCTATATGGGTTATGCGGATGGCAGATTCTGTTTTATTTACATGTTGCCCACCAGATCCAGAAGCTCTGTAAGTGTCAATGCGGATATCTTTGTCCTCTATAACTATGTCGATATTATCATCAACTTCAGGTGAAACCATAACTGAACTAAATGAAGTGTGTCTTTTTGCATTTGAATCAAAAGGGCTTATTCGAACTAAACGATGAATACCATTTTCAACTTTTAAATATCCATAAGCATTTTCACCTTTTATAAGAATAGATACATCTTTAATTCCTGCTTCATCCCCAACTTGATAATCAAGAACTTCAACTTTAAAACCTCGTCTCTCTGCAAATCGTTTGTACATTCTTAAAAGCATCTCTGCCCAATCCTGAGATTCTGTCCCACCAGCACCAGGGTGAATGGAAAGAATAGCATTATTAGCATCCATATCTTCACTCAAAAGTACCTCTATCTCCATTGCTAAAATTTGTTTTTCAAGCTCATCAGCACTATCAAAACACTCATTTATACTATCTTCATCATTTTCTTCAACTGCCATCTCGTAAAGCTCTTTAGCATCGCTTATAGCATCGTTGGCAATTGTATACTTTGATAGTTTTCGTTCAAGTTGAGTTTTTTCTTTTTGAATTGTTGCCGCATTACTAGCATCATTCCAAAAATCTTGATTATTTTCAAGTTCTTCTATTTCATCTAACCTAGCTTGAAGTTTT
>Ga0256827_10000348_pt1 | contig 28154 bp, 25 predicted proteins | sample CV84metaG_FD_185977 | JGI IMG/M metagenome (GOLD analysis project Ga0256827, IMG submission 185977) | Hydrothermal vent microbial communities from East Pacific Rise, Pacific Ocean - CV84 | ecosystem: Environmental > Aquatic > Marine > Hydrothermal vents | place: Pacific Ocean: East Pacific Rise...
TTAAACTACAGTTGCTTGTGATTTTTGTTTATACGCTGTTATTGACTTTTTTAGCACCCTATCATTGGTTACATCCTTTTGGAGCTGTGTTAAAAAATATACCGTTGATGTTTTCGATTTATATTTTGATGCAGATGGAGAGGTATCGGTGATGGATTACAATACCCTCATATTTATTCACATCGCATCGGTGGTTCTTTTACTGGGTGTCGGTGGAGGTTCTGCTTTTTACAAATTTATGGCTGATAGGTCAGGAAACTTGGATGTTATTGTCCATACCAACAAGATGGTGGTTTTGGCTGATTGGTTGTTTACCACCCCTTCAGCAATTTTACAACCTCTAACAGGTGTGATGCTTGTCAATTTACTTGATTTATCGTTCAGTACCACTTGGCTATTGGTTTCTATCGTTCTCTATGTTTTTGCAACGGTTTTATGGCTTGTGGCTGTTTATTTACAGATTTCTATGAAACGGTTGGCACTTTTGGCTCAAAAAGAGAAACAAGTTTTAGGGGAAGAGTATTTTAGATTGGTCAAGTATTGGATTTATTTAGGAATTTTTTCATTTTTTGCCATGGCTGGAGTTTTTGTTTTGATGGTTTTTAAGTGAGAATAACCCCATAACTTTTAAAGTGATGGAGTTATCTATTTTACCTTCTATTGATAAGATGTTTGATAGTGCTGTTGAGCCAATTCTGCTTTGGCAATATAACGGACATTAAATTCTGCATAACCATTTTCTACAAGTTTCTCATAAAGGTTTGTAAGGACACCACTTTTACCTTTGAGTGTACCCACCTCTTTAAGTACAGTTCTTCTTGGTATTAGGTTATCTCCCACTTTTATGTTGCCATTGTCCCAAAGGATTCTAAGCAGTTTTCTTTCGGCATCATCATACACTTGTACATCCAATGCTTTTACTTTTTTAGGTTGTCTCTTTTTTTCTAATACCCTCTCTACCCCCTGATTTCCTAGGGGATTTATGATGGGGTGACCCCTCTCCTCTTTCTTTACGTAAGGGGTGTTTTCTATGCTCTGTCCATAGTGTCCCAAGGTACATGGCAGTGAACTTATTGGTCCCCCTGCTGGGTTGATACTTTGTTGGGCTATTGTTGGGTCTATGGCTGTTTGTCCTATCTGTTTTAATTGCTTTTGATGAAGCTCCTCTTGGTATTGTTGCATGGCATTTATCTTCGCTTGGGTTTGTTCCATTTTTTGATAACCTAACGACTCATAGGTATTGGTCTCTAACTCATCAAGTCTGTCTAACAGTCCAAAAAACTCTTTGACATTTCCTGAAACATTGTCTACGATAATAATTTTGCTCAAAATACTAAACAGTGCCATGATTTCAATCATGATAAAAATAACCAAAATTGCTGAAGCTGTTGTTTTTGCTGTCCCTTTTGACTGCTCCAAAAGCAATGTTGTGTTGTGCATGTTGTTTTGTGCTGAAAGCCTTTGTAAAGTGGCAATAAGTTCGTTGTTACTTTTTACTGATGCCGATGATGCTTTGTCATCAGAACTTGAACCATTATTAAGTGCTTTTGCCAACTCTGAGTTGGTACTTAAAATAGAAGAGATTTGCCCATTTTGCACTTTTTGTAAATCTCTTTGATATTTTATTTCACTTTTTAAATCGGTACTGACCAAGTTTTTTTGGAATGTTTGAATACTTTTATAATGGGTATAAAAACTAATTCCGATAAGCCCAATGGCAACAACTGATACCAAGCTACGACTTAAAATATGCATATTGGAAAACATACCTTTAATAGATAAATGTTTAAATGCTTCGAGTGCAACGGCTAAAACTACTACCAGTAAGATGGTTACCATAACTCCTAACGATTTGGTGAAATCCTGATAGAAAGAGAACGCACTTGCCATAGATGATAAAATAGCAAACACTATCCACCCTTTACCAAAACCAAGTGCAACATCATTAATACTTGAAGCACCTTTTATTTGTGCATATTGATTGTTTAACGATTGTCTTGCTTTAAAATTTGATTGTTGAATCATATATAAATCCTTCCTTTTTTATTTGATAGGGGAGAGTATTCTATCAGATTTTTATATAAAATGTTTATTTCTATTGTTAATTATAGCAAAATGATTATTAAGAACGGATAAAAAATATTTCAAAATGTCATATATTTTATTAAAAAATTTCATATTGAAGTTTCAATGGGATTTTTATGAATAAAAAATATCTTATTGAGAATAAAATAGATACTAAAGAATATTTTTAATAGCTATGCTATAATCGCTTTTTTAAAGGAGAATTATGCAAGAAAATAACAGACGTTTAGTAGATGAAGCACTTATTTATGAACCTATTAAGAATACTTTTCTTTTAGGTTGGGAATGGATTACGATAAATAAAGCGTTTACAGCCACGGCATTGGGTATCTATATTCTTTTCAATCTTTTAGGGGTTTCATTTTTGGCAACGATTTTTACAATTATGATTCAGATATATATAGGAAAGATTTTTTACACCTCAACGGGTATCACAGAGTTTATAGAATCAATAAAAACTTCAACCCGAGAAAAATTGGTCAAAGATAGTTTCTTTCCAGCCTTTGGTGCATATTTGGGATGGACATTTTTAATGTTTATTATTGCTGTTCTCCTTTTGTTGGTAGTTTTAAACCAACAAGATATATCTGCTTTAGAGTTGTCAAATTTACAGACCCCTGAAGCGATAGAGGCAAATATGGATATTTTGAAACCTATTTTGTTTTCATTGGCCATGCCATCTTTTGTGCTGATGTTAATTGTGTTGTATATTAAGCCTTTGGTTGAAGCAAATATTATTATGAGCCAGACATTCAAAGAGGGATTTTCTGCTGTTTTTACCATTTTTTCGATGGAGTTATGGCGTAAAGCGATGAGACGTGATTACTTTAGTTATGTTTTGAAGTTAAATTTAATTTTGATTGTATTGAGTTTACCCTTAGGCTTTTTAGTCACAGTAATGGGGCTTAATCTTTTGACTTATATCTTGGTATTTGTTTTCTTGTATATAATAAATATTATCATGGCAATTGGATCCATGATGTTAAGAAGAATGATAGAGGAGGGGTAGGGTATAAAAAATACCCTTGCTAGAAGCAGTTATTTTGCTTCCCCTTTTGAGAGGGTGTCATAAATATTGTCAAACTCAGAAGCACCAATACCCCCTACATGAACAATATTTACTGTCCCTTTTTTATTAAAGCCAATTAAAAATGGGATAGCCCCTTGCCAATTTGCTTTGTCACCGATGTATGAGATAAATTCATAGTTACCTTCACCTGTAATTAGATGATAATTAATCCCTTGTTGTTTTTTAAATGCTCCCAATTGGTCGTTTGTTAGACCTTGAACTTCAAGTGCAATAATCTCTAAATCTTTATGACCTTTGTTAATTAATCCCTTAAGTACAGGAATCTCTGCACGACATGGGGGACACTTGTAACCAAAGAAAAGTAAAATAACAGCTTTGTCTTTAAACTCTTCAAAAACCAAACCATCAGGTGTTTCTGTAATGTTAATGGTTTTCCCTTCAAGGGTTGTTAAGCTAAAGAGTGAAGTTTTTGCTGGACTTTTTGTTGTTTCTTTTGGTTTAGTAATCTCAGCTTGACTTGTAGCATCTCTATCTAAAACCGAGTTATTTGCCTCTTTTTGGGGAATACTATTTGGGGTTGTCTTTTCTGTTGTTGTACTAACCGTTGTATTTTTTTCCATGATAGGCTGAGTGTTTGTAGTCTTTTCATTACTCTCTTGTGATGAACATGCAGAAAGTAACAAAACAAATAATAAAGTGTTTAAGGATTTTATCATAAATCAATTTCTCTTTTTTTATTTGATTATAACAGATTTTTATTAATTGGTAGTTAATGAATTTATGTTATATTATGGAAAAAAAGAGTCTGTTCGTGATTAGTATTAAATCTATCTTCTCTGAAATTTATAAACATAAAAGAGTTTTGTTACTTGCAAATCTTGTGGCTGTTCTTGCAACCCTTATTAGCCTCCCTGTCCCTCTCCTTATCCCTTTGTTGATAGATGAAATTATTTTAGGAAAAGGTGGGAAAATTACCCAAACCATCGACCAATATTTAACCATTGGTTCTCCTGAATATTATATTGTAACGGTTTTGGTAATCACTTTAGTATTAAAAGCGATTACTCTTTTACTGAATCTTCTACATATTCGTCTGTTTACTAAAATTTCAAAGCAGGTAACCTATGTTATTCGTAAAAAGCTGTTGAACCATTTACAAACTGTTTCTATGTCAGAGTATGACATGTTGGGTTCAGGTGCTGTTTCGGCGAAGGTGATTACCGATGTTGACACCGTTGACAAGTTTGTCGCCTCTTCGGTGGGGGAAATTGTGGTAGAGTTTTTGACACTTCTTGGTATTTCGGCTGTGATTTTGTATCTAAATTGGCAGTTGGCATTGGTGATTTTGCTCTTAAACCCTTTGGCATTGAGCTTTTACTTACGCATTTTTCGTTCGGTTGCCAAAATCAAGAAAAAAGAGAACAAAGCCATCGAGGTGTTTCAAAACTCTTTGACAGAGAGCCTTGAACTTTACAACCAGATACGGGTACAAAATAGAGAAGGGTACTTTTTAAACGACATCGACAAAAAAGCAAAAGAGATTCGGGACAAAGGGTACAATTTTGGTCTAAAAAGTGAGATGGCATTGGAGTTTTCACGCCTTTTGATTATGTATTCACATGATATTTTTAGGGCGATGGGGATTTTTATGGTACTTATCGGAGCGTTGACCATCGGTAAGATGTTGGCTATTTTTGCTTATGCGTGGATTATTATGCGACCTGTTGATAAATTGATGAACTATACCCATTTGTATTTTAATGCAAAGACCTCTATTGAACGACTTAACGAGATACTTGAACTTCATGCTGAACCCAAGTATGAAGCGAAGTTTGACCCTTTTAAAGATGAAAAAACAGCCTCTATCCGTTTAGAAAACCTCTCTTTTTCTTATGATGGAAATGCTGTGGTGTTAGACAACATCAACCTAAATATAGAGCAGGGGGAAAAGGTAGCGATTATTGGTGAGACAGGTTCAGGTAAGAGTACTTTGGCTCAAATACTGATAGGACTCTACCCCATAAGTGATGGAAAAATTTTCTATAATGAACATGAGATACGGGAGATAGGCTACGAGAAGATACGTGAAAATGTAGGTTTTGTTTTACAGTCACCTTTGATGTTTAACAACAGTTTACGTTTTAACTTAACGTTGGGAAAAGAGTATGATGATGAGATGATTTATGAGGCACTAAAAATCTCACAACTTTATGATTTTGTAAATGATTTACCTCAACAACTTGATACCATCGTTGGGAAAAATGGGACAAAACTCTCAGGGGGGCAGAAGCAGAGACTCTCTATCGCCAGAGTATTGTTAGACAATCCAAAAGTGATTATTTTTGATGAATCCACCTCTTCGCTTGACAATGAGACCGAAGATAAGCTCTTGGAAGCCTTATCAAGCTATGTAAAAGACAAAACGGTCATCACCATTGCCCATAGACGTAACAGCATCGAGAAGGCTGATAGGGTGATTAATTTGAGTGAATTGTAAGGACTTATTGAAAAATTAAAGTGTTTGTTCTGGTGTGAACACGCCGATTCCACACATGCAAATCGGTATATGTGGAATCGACGGCTTTAGCCTTGCCATTGTAAAAAACTATTCTTTACAAAATACCCTTAACATCTCCAACGCTTTTCGGTCTGCACCACTGAGTGCCAGTTTATCTATCTGTTCTAAAGAGAAGTATTTTTTATCCTCTTTTTTCTCGTTTATGAGCAGTACTTTTGCATCGAGTCTAAAGTGTGTGTAGTGATGGGTGAATGCTCCTAAGTTGGTGACTTTTTTTGTGAGATTAAAAGTTTTTCTTTGCTCAAAAGCCCAAAGCCCACCTAAAAGTTTTGTATTGTTCTGCTCTAAAAGGTACTTCTCTTTATCTTGATAAATAAGCATAAAATTTTCCCTTGTGGGCTTTGTTTTTTTTGCTTTCTTTTCAGGGTAGAGTGAGGGGTTTATTTTCCCTTGACAAAGGGAGTTTAAAGGGCAGGTTTCACAGTTTGGATTTTGGGGGGTACACACCATAGAACCTATATCCATCAGCGTTTGGTTATAGAGGTAGCTGTTCTCTTTGTCATAGAGTTTATAGGCATATTCCCATAGCTCTTTCTCTTTACATTTTTCAACAGCAAAGAAACGGTACAAAATACGTTTGACATTGGCATCTAAAATGGGCAAATCTTCCCCAAATGCAAAACAAGCAACAGCATGGGCTGTGGATTTTCCTATCCCTGAAAGTTTTTCTAACTCTAAGGCTGTGTTTGGAAGCTCCCCTTGGGTGGTTTGGGCTGTTTTGTGTAGGTTTCTAGCACGTGTATAGTAGCCCAAACCCTCCCATGCTTTGAGTACATCATCCACAGGGGCCTTTGCCACATCTTTAAATGTGGGAAACTTTTTTAAAAAGGGGAAATAGAAACGTTCCAGTACGGTTTTAACTTGGGTTTGTTGAAGCATAATTTCACTGAGATAAATCTCATAAGCCGATGAAGTATTTCTCCATGGGAGGGTGACTCTTCCATGGTGTTTATACCATGTTAAAATGGTTTGGTGAATCTCTTGATAAGGTTTAGTTGTTTTGATAATTGTTAACCTTTTTATTGTTTATTTCCCGAAGTTTTAGGGGGTAGACACTGTATATGTTAAGATGACTACTCTATAATAAGACCTGAACGGTCAATTTTTTTCCATGTTCCACCATCTAACATCATCGTACCCTCTTCCTCTTTTTCAGTACAGCCTGTACAGATTTCAGAGATACCATTGTGGAAAGGAAAAGCAAAATCATAGAGTGGTTTGAGGGTGATTTCTAAGTTTCTATTGAAGAAGCCTATTTTCCCATTGATTCGAGTACGTGCCAATCCCTCAGAAAATTTATCAGGACCATTCTCATAGGTGATGGTTTGCATTTTTTTACCATTTTTATGGATATAATAATACTCTCCATCAATTTTAGTAATGAGTAGCTCTTTTTCTCCAAAGTTTAATGAGTTAATATACTCTTTAGAAACATCATTTTTTTGATCTTTTGTTTTTTTGGGAATGGGTGTTGTTTTTGAACAAGATAAAAATAAAAGAGAGATAAAGAGTGGAAAAAGAGATTTCATCGTAAAGCCTTTTTTGAGTTTTTCAAGAGATTTATTATATCAATCTAAAATAAAATGTTGCCCTGATTGTTTCCTATAGGAAGAGATGTGCCATACGACTCTTTAGAAAAATCTTTTTAATAATAATGGTTTGGTGAGGTTTAAATTTATGAGATTTAAAAAGTTAAAGGGGTAATATACTGAATTGTTAAGTTAATAATATTTATTCTTTAAATAATGGGTAAATGATGGTTGTTTTGTTGTCTCTATTTTTCTTTTTTTTATATATAAAAAAGAAAATGATAGCAACAACTAATGATATAAGTATGATAACGGACATAACATTTTTCCCTTTTAATTTATCATATATTTGAAAGAGAGTGAGGTTATCAAAGGAAGTTAACTTATCTCACTCTATGATGGAGGTTTTTTCAAAGGAGTATTTCGTTTCCATCTCTTTCATCTTCCCATTGTAAGATATTTTAATAAATCATTGAATAACGAATAATAAATGGTATATTAACAAATTAATAAAAATTTATTTTTAATATTTGTTGAGATTATATGAAAGATGAGGTGTTCTATTATTTTAAGGGAAGGGAAATGCTATATTACACATACTCATCTTTCGAGGAAATTATATACAATTTTTATTAATGTAAAGTTAACAAAAAATGTTTTTAAGTGTTTGGATTAATTATTTTTTAAGGGAGCAGAGTTTTATATCTGCTCACAAGTAAGAAGAAAGGTCTTATATTGGTAAAACTCTAATATTTTGGTCAAGTTTTTCTTTTAGTATATTTTCAATGGCAAAAAGCGTTCCTGTATCAGCAGAAGCACAACCATTACATGCACCTAAATAACGGATATAGATGTCATGGTTTTCACCGTTCTCTTTAATATCAAGAACTTCCATGTCTCCACCATCCATAATAAGCATTTGACGAATGTTATCATCAATCACTTTTTCAACCGATTTAAGTTTTTGAACAATGCTCATTTTAGCAAATTCAAGAGAACTCTCTTCTCCACCCAAAGTAGAACCAGCAAGTAATTTCTCTTGGTTGTATTCAAAAAGTAAATCAACAAGGTAGATATCTTTGGCTTCATGTCCACCAGGACGTATACATGACTTACAGAACGCACCAGCTTTAGTGTAGTCTGTAATTTGCTCTACTGTTGTAAGGTCATTTAGTCTAATAACCTCTTTTAGGGTACTAAGGCTAACTCTTGCACATTCACAAACTATCACCTCTGTCTCAAAGCTTTCCATGTCTACGTTCATATATTGACCTGCTGCTTTTTTAATAACATCATAAGCCATCACCGAACAGTGCATTTTTTGAGGTGGTACAGAGGGAACATCTGGTGTATCTCTCATGGCTAACTCAACATCAATGTTGGTAATTTTAACAGCTTCTTGAACGGTTTTGTATTTACAAAGCTCTGCCATGGTATCTGAACTTGCAATCGCTGTACCACAACCAAAACTTTTAAATTTTGAATCCATAATAACATCAGTATTTGGGTTAACCACCCAGTAAAGACGTACGGCATCACCACAAGACTCTGCACCAAAATCTGCAACGATAAGCTTACCACCCATCTCTTCAGCTTGTTCGGTTGTAATCTCACCCATATTTTTTGGGTTATTCATTAAATCTGCTACTTTATTACTGTACTCATCCCAGATGGTACCACCAACTAAACTATCTATTCCCATGATTTTTTCCTTTTAATTATTATATATATTTACTCGTTCCCACGCTGAAGGTGGGAACGAGTAAAAATCGAACCTACGGCTTAGTGTGCATCACATCCAGAAACATGTCCTTCAGGAGCATAAGCATAAGAGCTTGAAATCTCTCTAAGACGTGTTACTGCTTTTTGAACCACCTCTAAAGTATACTCAAGCTCCTCTTGTGTTGTATATCGACTCAATGAAAAACGGATGGCTGTATGGGCTAAATCTTCATCTGCCCCAATCGCTTCCATAACAGAGTTGGCTTCTAAATCTTCTGATGCACAAGCTGAACCTGTACTTGCACCAATCCCTGCACGATTTAAGTCCCATAACATAGACTCACCCTCTATCCCTCTAAAAGAGATAAGGATGGTATTGGGAGTTCTTCTGTTTCTTGGAGTCACAACAAAGGTATCTTTGATTTTGAGTAACTCATCTTCAAACTCATCTCTCATCTCTCTAATGTCACCCATCTCAAAGTCAAGTGCATCAACTGCTGATTCCATCGCTTTACCCATACCGACGATTCCTGCAACGTTAAGTGTCCCTGAACGGTGTCCACCCATTTGAGAACCACCATGTAATAGAGGCATAAGTTCTTTACCTTTTTTCATGTATAACGCACCCACACCTTTTGGTCCATGAAATTTGTGTGCTGAAAAAGTTAAGTAGTCAACATTAAAATGTTGAACAGAAACAGGAAGCTTCCCAATGGCTTGAACGGCATCGGTATGGAAAAGAACATTGTGTTCAGCACAAATTTCACCTATTTCTTGAACAGGAAAAATTGCACCTGTTTCATTATTTGCCCACATAACAGAAACAAGAGCCGTTTTAGAAGTGATACTCTCTCTAACTGACTTAGCTTCAATAAGCCCTTCAGCATTAATAGGTAAATAAGTGACTCTACATCCTAATGATTCAATAAATTTGGCTGTAGCAATAATAGATGGATGCTCAACTTCTGATATGATAATATGGTTTTTTCTACCTGTTAAAATATATTCAAAATAGATAGACTTTAAAACCCAGTTGTTACTCTCTGTTGCACAAGAGGTAATAACCACAGAATCTTCTCTTCTTGCGTTAATACCTGCATAAATCTTTTCCATGGCTGTTTTAATATGTGGGTGTGTTTCCCCTGCATAAGCATGAAGCGAATTAGGGTTACCATATTTTTCAACCATAAATGGATCCATCACAGCTTTTACTTGTGGATCAACTAGAGTAGTGGCATTGTTATCCAAATAAACTTTCATTTAATTCCCTTTGAGCATGGCTCATAAATTTTAAATCGGACAAACTTAGTCCTAATTAACTTTTTCCATACTACAAGAGGTTACCTTAAAGTGACATAAAGATGGAAAAATTTCGTGGATTATACTCCCTTGCTGGTTAAAAAGGAGTTATAATAAGAAGTTTTACTTTCAGAGTGTGAAAAAAAACATTTGTATTAATTATCTTAATATTTTTTTTGAATCTTAAAATCTACCTTTTTAAGTTAAAAGGTAGAAGAAGGGTTTAGAGTTTAAAGATAAAATCTCCATTCTCTGAACTTTCATTTTTATATTGAGGTTTTTGCCGTTGTTTGGTTTTATTTTCAACATAATTTTTGATATACTCAGCCAATGTAGTAAATCGAATATACCCATCTTTATTTTCCTCATTAGTTAAAACTTCTAATAGAGCTTGTGTAAATGGTGAATGATTCGAACCATCCGATACAGGTTGGTCATCTCCAGCTGTTAAAATATTAATAGATTTTTGTTCTAATAAATTATTGAATATTTTTTTAGTTTGATTGTTACTAGTTTCATCTGTATTGTTTTTAGTGGGTTTAAGTTTAACAGAGCGTAATGTTGAATCAGATTCTATAAAATCAAGTTTTGCTGAACCTGATAAAGATTTTTTTGCATATTTTGATTCCATTGCTAATCCTGAGAAACAAGAGTCTAAAATAATACCAATATGTTTTGCTTTTGTATCACGAGAATACATGATCAACGAGCTAATACTAAGTGCTGACTTATCATAATACATAACATCTGTATTTGGATTGTTTAAGTCGGAATTAAAATCATAAGGTAGAATATATCCTTCTCTTACATTTTTATGCCCTGATACACCATCTCCATGTCCTGCAAAGTAAAAAAGTGTAGCATCTTGTTCTGTGGAGAGTTGTTTAACTTTTTTGAGCGCATCTAACATTCGTTCTTTAGTAGCATTTTCATTATAGAGTTCAATAACAGAAAAACCTTTTTTTCTTAATATTTCTGCAACGCTTCGTGCATCAGAGATAGCATTGTTAAGACGAGGAAGAGAAAGACGTTTATAATGGTCAATTCCTACGACAATAGCATACTGTTTTCTATACCAAGAAGAGATAGTTTGATTGGTGTTAGATGCACTATAAGATGAACTACTTGATGAACTTTCTGTCGGAGAATAGCTACTGTTGACTTGAAAAAGTTTAAGTTTATTTGAACCTTCTATAGCTACTAATAGATGACCTGACTTATTAATACTGACTCCATAGACCTTATCTTTTAATACGATGTTGGTAATATGTTTTTTCTTTTCTAAATCCCAAAGCATAATGGTATGGTCTTCTGAGCTAGATGCAATATAGCTTCTATTATGAGCAACTGCTATATCGGTAATTGGTCCTCTGTGTTGATTAAACTCTTTAAGAGTATTTCCTTGATTATCTTTAAATTTTAAGGTGTATTTCCAAATAGGTGGTCCATTTCTTCTTCGGCTATTCCCTTCACTACTTTCCACTTCAGTTAGTGCTGAGATTGTATAGTCATCAAAAGATTTTACTTTTTTAATTTCACCATATTTATTGGATGGAGTGAGGTAAGAGTAGAGTGATTTCTTTTTGATTATATCCCAAATTTTAGTTTGTTTATCTTTTGCCGTAGAGACTATTTTTCTATCAAAGTCAATAAAAGTAATATTTGTAATATCACCTTGATGACCTTCTAATCTAGCTATCTGTTCACCTGCATGGGTATTCCAAATATCAATTACTTGTTCCTCTCCAGCACTTGCTATTTTTTTACCGTCTGAGCTAAACGCAACGGCATAAGTATCATCTGAGTTACTTCGCATACGTTGAAGAAGTTGCCGTGTCTGTAAATTCCAAATTTCAATATATCCATCATCTCCACCTGAAGCTAAATATTTTCCATTCTTACTAATATCAATTGTATTAATTTCATCATTTTTACTTTTAATATTTCCAATAGGTTGCATGTTCATATCATATATAGTGATAATACTACTATCCCCATAGGTAATAATAGTATTATCGTTTGGATTAAATTTAACACCATACAATTTATTATTAGTTTGGATGGTATGAATTAAGTTAGGATTCAGTTCTCCTCCAATAAGAGTAAGTGGTTCATTACTATCAATAGCTTTGGTAAAGCTTTTATTATTGGAGATTGGCATGGGAGCATTTTTACAAGCAGATACCCCTATTATAAATATAAATAGGGTTAAAAGGTTAATGGAATATTTCATTTCTTTTCCTTTTTTTAAGTTTAAATATTATTGTATTATAGCTGAGGAGAATGTCATTAGAGTGTCTGAGTATATGCTCTTAACTATGAAAAGTAAGAGCATATTTAAGAGGGATTAAAAAAAGTAAGTTAGATAGATATTTGAATAAGATTGCATATATTCTGTAAATTCAAAATAATCCATACCTATTTCAGCTGTGATAGAGGCATTTTCACTAAAAAATTGATGCCCCCCTATATGATAATTATTTCCATAAGAGGAATCTGAATTATCCTCGGTACTATCAAAGTAGTAGACATTAGTTCCAACATATGGAGTAAGTGTTGGAGTCTTCATAAAGTAATAATTGACACCAGGTTTCAAATAGTAAAGTGTTTCACTGTTTCGAACATTAATCAATGTATCCAATACTACCTCTACATCATCAGTAAAAAAATGACCTATTCCACCATAAAGTGTCATACTTGTATCACCTACATCAGGAACGGTTGTATATAGCCCTATAGAAATTTTGTTATTCCCCTCTTTTACCCCATTTTGCTCAAAAGTATTAGCCGAAGTTAAACTGGCTAATACAGTTACAGTAGTTAAAATATTTCTTACAAGTTTCATCATGAAATTCTCCTTAAGTATGTAATGAATTCTATTCGATTATACAAAAAATACTATAAAATTCAAATTAAAAAAATTTTTAATTGTTAAAAAAAGTATTAAATTAAAAAAAGTTTTAGAAAAAACCATCTATAATCTAATATTAAACAATAACGAGGATGGAACTTATGAAAAAATATAAAAATACAATTTTAATATTGTTAGGAATCTTTTTAATAAATGGGTGTGCAATGGAGAATAAAAAACTTCAAACTAAAGGGCTTTCTGTAAGCTCCTCCAAAAATACTAATTCTATAAAAAAACAAGCATTGGTTGTTGGTATTAGTGATTATGCGGGATTGGGTTCAGACTTAAATGGTATTGATAGAGATGTTGAAAAGATGAAAAAACTTTTTACTAAGTGGGGGTTTGAAGTTAAAGTTTTATATGATAAAGATTCTTTAGAGATTATCAATTATTTAACTTCATATGGAAATACTTTAAATGCTAATGATATGTTTGCTTTTTACTATACAGGGCATGGCTCTCATAAAAAAGATGAGAATCATGATGAAGATGATGGAGAGGATGAAACTTTGGTTTTGAGTGATGGAACTGTTAATAAACATTTAACGGATGATATTCTTTATACTAAATTTAATGAGATTAAAGCTAAAAAATTGATCTTTTTTGATTCATGTCATAGTGGTACAGTATTTCGTTCCTTGTCAGGAAAAGCACAAGCAAAAACTATGAAGCCTGAAGATATAACAGACTCGTTAAGTTTAAGTAGCTCTAAGGGTTTAAATGTTGGAAAAGATAGTATAGATAGTGGAGAGTATATTGTATTCTCATCATCCCAAGACACAGAAGAATCTTTAGCCACTCCAACAGGAAGTCTCTTTACCAATTCCCTTGCAGAAGTTTTTTCAGATTCTATTTTGGAGAAAAAATCTTTGAATGAAATTAATAAAATTTTAACAACTAAAGTCGTAAATTATGCAAAAGAGACAGATGGTAAAGCCCATCATCCCTCAATTCATTATTCTAGTAGTGTTCTTGGAACAAAGTCATTAGATAGTTTTATTTCAAAAAAATCTTCTCTTGAAGAACCTCTCTCTACTCCTACACCTACACCTATTTCTACGTCTTCTTTGAAAACTAAAAAAACAGAGACAGTTCAATCAACTTTAGATACTCTTCTAAAAAGTGAAAGTGTTTCACCTCTCTCTTTAGACTATACTCAAACAAATTATAAAAATGGAGAATCGGTTGAGTTTTCAATTGATACAAAAGGGGAAAAAGGTTATTTAACAATTTTTTATGTAGATAGTAATGATGTAACTATTTTATATCCCAATGAGTTTGTTTCTTCAAAAGAGTTAGAAGGAAAATACTCTTTTCCTAAAGATTTCTCTAATGGAAAATTTGAACTTGAGGCTTATAAAGCTTGTGGAGACTGCAAAGAGGAGAAAACTACGGTTTATACTTTACTTTCTTCTTCACCAGTTTTAGATATAAAAAGTCTTCAAAGTAAAGGAGGGTTGGCAAGTTTTAAAAAATCTTCTACAGAATCAAAACAAGTAACAAGAGCAATTCGTTTAAAAGCAACAACTAAAGAGGCTATAAAACCTCAAATGGGAAAATATGAATTTATTGTAAGATAAAGTGTGTACATTTTAGTGACACTTAATTATGATATACTAGATTAGTAAATTACTTAAGGAGAAAAAGATATGCAAATAAAAAAAGTGAGTAAAGTAACTCTTTTATTAATGGGGATAATTGTTTTAATAGGGTGTGAATCTAAAAAGCCAAAGGTGGTTGTAGCACCACCTGCAAAGGTGACTCAAAAGGTTGCGGTAGCAACGACAAGTGTCAAAGATATCAGAAATGCAAATTTTGGTAAGATATCTGTAGAGGGGAAAAAGAGTTACTCTTCTAATCAACCCATTCAATTTGCGATTGATACAAATAAAAAAACAGGTTATCTCTATATAGTTTATTTAGATAATAACGGTGAGACAGCATTACTCTATCCTAATGCCAAATCACCATTGACTGAACTTAATGGAAAATATGTGTTTCCTAGAGACTTTGGTGGGATGAAAATTAATGCAACAAAAGAGTGTAAAGGGTGTAAACAAGAAAAGACAACAGTTTATGCGATTTTAAGTAAAGATCGTATTGCTGATATATCTAAAATTTCAGCATCTGATTTGGGTTCTCAATCAAAAGGTTTAAAAATGGATTTAGATACTAATGTAGCAAAAAATAGCAACATCAATGTTGGTAAAATTGAATTTTTTGTAAAATAAAAGGGAAAAAAATGAAAAAAACTATTAAATTATCAATCATAGCTATTGGAATATTGACATTAATAGGGTGTTCTGCTCCTGAGGTTATTGTTGACCAAAACGGTGGAAAGATAAGTTCTGTACAGACAAATTACTCTGAGTCATTAGAGGAAGCGAACACTATGATATCAGTATTTTATGGTGAGCCAATACATGTATTTATTCCTGCTATAACAGACAAAACAAATTCAGGTGGAAAATTACCAAGAGATATATCTACTATCGTAAGATCAAGTTTTAACTCAGTGGGTGAAAAGGTGATTACTATGATGAATTATAATCCTAAAAAATTACCCAAAGGAGCTACTTTTAAAATTTTGGGTGCTATTACTGAATTTGATCTTATTGAAGTAGAAGCAAGTGGTAGTGATGCTGCAGGACAAGGGACAATTAATGGACAACAAGGTACGGCTGATGCCAGTTTAGATCAAGCTAGTAAAATTAGTAAATTGGGTATTACTTTCAATCCAGCAAATTCAAAAACAGGTAATTTTATACCAAAAACATCTACAAAAAACAAAATTACTATTACTCAAAAGAGTGCCAGTAATGAGTTTGCTGTCTCTATTTTAGGTACAGGAGTTGGGGTGAATCATGCAGTAACTAAATCTCAAGGTATTCACTCCTCTATTACTATCTTAATAGAATTAAGTGTTGTTGAGGTATTGGGACGATTAACTCGATATCCATATTGGTTATTAACAGGTGGTAAAGTGAATAGTGATATTCTTAATGAGTTGTCAAGAAAATTTGTTAGAGGTACATTGAATCAAAAAATTCAAAAAGTGAGTTATTTACTTTCACTTAATGGGGCAAATGTTCAAACAACAAGTATGATGAATCCAACACTTAAAAGTGCCATTATTAAATATAAACAAGCACATGGTATGGGTGCTGATGATAGTATAGATAATAAGTTATATTTAAGCCTTCTTGGATCTTGATAAACTTATAATTAAACTCTTGGTGAAGAGTATAAAATCACCTTTTTTTCTTAAAAAGGGTACAACATGAAAAAATATACAATACTTCCAATAATTTTCCTTTTAAATATAGATTGTTTGTATGCAGAGATATCTGTATCTATTTCAAATATGGATAAAGTTATGGTCACTACCGATGATAATAAAAATAAGGATTATATTTATGTGGATAAAAATAGTCAAATTATAAATTCAACAATTGGGACAACAGTTTATGTTAATAGTGAACCCAAGAGTCAAGAAGAAAAAAATCTCTATTATCAAAAAAAGATTCAGAGATATACAGAAAAGATTGATAGATATCGTTTAAAAATTGAGAAGTATCAAGCTAAAATTATAAAGAAACCAAAATATTCAGAAAGGTATAGTGATAGAATAGAGGAGTATGAACTTAAAATAGAAAAATTTCAAGAAAAAATTAAAGAATTTCAACTTGAAATTAAGTGAGTAGCTATTTAAAAAATACTTTTTTTAATCAAAATATTTATCTGTACTTATTTGATGCTTATTCTCTTCAGCTCGACCAGAAAGTTGACTGTTATCAATGTCTATAACTGATGTTATATCGCTGATATCATCAGAAGCTGAAGAGACTCCAGCATTAATATGCTTATCTGTCTGAATTGAACTGTCTTCGATAGTTAATGATTGTACAAGGTTGCCTTCTTCTGTTTCTGCACCTAAATTTAAGGTGTCCCCTGCAATATCTTTTAAATCATCTTCATCTAAATCAACATTTTTAATCTCTGTTGTAATATATTTTTTTTGAAGTTTATTTCCTTCTTCTAGTTTTTCCTCAAGAGTACCATTCTCCATGGCTTCCAAAAATTCTTCATTTCCATCAATCTCTATATGTCGTACACTTTTGTCCCCAACATATGATCGGTTTCTTGTTAATGAATCTATAAATGAACGGTTTACAGCATTATGCTGAGTTATATAATCTTCATCAGCATCAGCATAGGTTAATATAGGTGTTAGACTCAATAGAATAAGAGCTGTAATCCCTAAACTTTTTTTTGTTTTTTTCATAAATTATCCTTTAATCACTTCTAATAGTTGCACCAATACTACTGTTTCTAGTTGTGCTATCTTCATTAATTTGATTGAGATGAATTGCTTTACTATAGGTCTGTTCATTACCGTTACTTTCATCATCAATACTTATCTCATCCAATACAAATGTGGGATGGTTAAACTCCACTTCATCTAAAGTAAATGTAGCCATATTATGGGTATCTGTTTCTTTCTTTTTGTTAGGTGGAATTATACTGCTTGTTACTTTTAGTTTTCGTTTCATCTCTTTAGTATTACTCATTGTAAAGGTTGGAACAAGGTCATATGGAGTCTTGCTTTTTGAATTATAGATATTTTTTGAAGCACCTGCATTAACAAGTATATTTACCATGTCCATATATCCATTTCTTGCTGCTATGTGAAGAGCTGTATCCCCATCAAGATTTTTAATATCGAGAGGTGTTCCAGCATTGATAAGCAATCTTGCAATGCTAAAATACTGATAAAAAATAGCATCTTGAAGAGCAGTTTGATAATAAATCCCCCCTTTTCGAGAGAGATCTACATTTTTACTAATTAAAAACTCAACTACATCATACTTTTCAAACTGAACTGCATAATGTAAAATAGTTTTATCATTTTTATAAAGTTTATAAGTAGGGACTTTTGTTAAAAATTTTTGAGTTGCTTCCACCCCTTGAAGAATAACTCTAATTAGCTCTTTTTCTGTTGTCTCCTCATTGGCACTTAATAGTTGAAAATTAAATAACAATAAGAAGAGAATAAATAGATATTTTTTTAACACAATATGCTCCTCCCTTCATTGAATAGTTTTATTTTGTTTTAATACTGATTCCTACTGATGAGCCACTAATTTCGCTATTGGAAACAGTTGTTACTACAGTATTATCACTAATGTTTACATTGCTATTTTTAGCATCTACACTCAACCCAATAGTTGAATTTGAAATTTCACTTTCTTCTATAGTATTAGAGACAATATTGTTTTCTACATCTACTTTGCTATCAGAAGCTTCTATGCTAATACCCACAGCTGAATCTTCTACAATACTGTCTTCTACAGAGTCTACCAATGTATTGTCTGATACATTTACACCACTGTCTGCAAAAAGTGATATACTGCTTAAAAGCAAAGTACCTATTAAAATTGTCATTTTCATTTTATAATCCTTTTTAAATTAATATTTATAATTATATCAAAATGAAGTAACACTAAAGTGTCTTTTAAGGTTAAGAATTGATTTTTGTAGTTAAATAAAGGGAGGGGGAAAGGCCTAGTAAGTATTTACTAAGCCTAAAGAGAGAATTAGTCTGCTTTAATGGTTGTACCAATGCTTGAATTTTTAACTTCACTTTCATTTACAATGTTAACTTCTACGTTACCAGTTACATCTACTACACTATCAGATGCTTCAACTGCAAGACCAACGCTTGAATCTTCAACTGTTGCATCGTTGATAATATTTACTCCAGTGTTATCACTTACTTCTATATCACTATCTGCAACAAGAGATGTTGCTCCTAAAACTAAAATACTCGCTAATGCTAATGTTAACTTTTTCATTTTTAATCCTTTTATTGTTTAGATAATCGTAGTTTATCAAATCTAGGTGGCTAAAAAGTGACTTTTAATTAAAAATTGTAACTTTGAATTTTAAAATATATATAACTATTGTTTAGAATTTCGCTATGATTGTTTTATATATGTTTATGTTACACTATATATTACTTTAATAGGAGGGTATAATGAAAAAGTTATTATTAATGATATTTATGGTTGGTTCTTGTTTAGGAAATGATTCAAATGTTTCAATAGAAAAAGATGATTTAAATTTTTATTTGGCTTATTCTCAAAAAAATGTAAATTTTTGTGTTGTAATTGCTAATAAAGATAAGAAAAGTACTTGTTTTGGTATTGTGAAGAATGATACAGGTTACTGTGCAATGGTAAATAATATGAATTTGAAAAATCAGTGTTTGGCAATTTCGTTAGAGAATATACAGTATTGTAATAATCTTGATACAAATGAATCTCAAGCAGAGTGTTTATCTTTATATAAAACGATAAAAGAAGATGATAATTCAACAATTAGTATCCTGAGTAAATGAGAATAAATGTTTTTAAAAATCTTTTTTAAAAAAAATCTTTTGCTTGTTATTATTATTTTTCCTTTAATTATTATTCTTTTTTATGGTGTTATTATCTCAACAGCACTAAAGTATAAACATGAGATTTATACAACAAAGGAGCTAGAACGGTATGAACATGAATTAAAAAATCAACACAAAAAATTTTTAAGAGAAAAAGCTAAATATATTGAATCTTTTATGCATTTTATTTATTCTCAGGAGAGAAATAGTGAAGTCCCAATATCCACAAAAGATATTTGGACTTTTATTGATTTTATTAACAAGTATGATAGTGGATTTGTTTTTGTATTTAATAAAAAAGGAGATGTTATTAAACACCCTTGTGCAAAGACATTGATTAACTTAGTTCAATCAAATAAACAAGTTACTACGTTATCAAAGTTGATTAATGCAGGGTATAAACATAATATTGTTTACTACTCTGGAACAGATTGTATTAACCATTCTTCCGTAAAGAAATTGGCATATGTTCATCATATTAAAACAACAGATCTTTTTATTGTTATTAGTAAAAATGAAAAAGATATATTTTATTCAATCTCCGAAAAAAAGAAGATTTGGCAAGAGAAACTTGACGATGAATCTAATCAAAATATAAAATTACTAATTATTTTGAGTATGGTTTCAATTATAGTCTCTATCCTTTTTTCAAAATTTATTCAAAGTTTATTTGAAGAGTATGAAAAAGAGATAAATGAGAATAATATTGTTATGTTTTCTCAGTCACGACTGGCACAAGTAGGTGAACTTTTAAGTATGATTGCTCATCAGTGGAGACAACCTATTAGTAAAATTGCATCAATTAGTTCAAACTTAAGATTTAAGATGATACGAGGAGATGAATTTTCTGAAGAGTACTTAGATGAAAGGTTAGAAGAGATTGAAAATCATACTGAGTTCTTATCTGAAACTATTGATGATTTTAGAGAGTTTTATAAACCTAAGAAAAGTCAAGAGTTAGAGTATGTTTTACCACTTATAGAGAAGTCTTTAAATTTTTTAGAAGGACAATTAAAGAAAAAATCTATGATACTTAAAAAGAAGTTTGAATCAGATGTCAAAATACCTTTATATTCAAATGAATTAATACAGGTTATGATTAATATAATACAAAATGCAATTGATTTTTCTGCAACAGGTGCATCTATTTGGATTGAAACGCAAATAAAAAATGATGAATATATTATTAGAATAAAAGATGAAGCAGGAGGTATTAAAGAAGAGAATTTAGATAAAATTTTTGAAGCCCATTTTTCAACAAAACTACTTAATGTTAAATCTACAAATCTTGGTTTAGGTCTTTATGTTTCAAAAGTTATTGTTGAAAAGCATTTTAATGGAAAACTTGAGGTTATTACAGAAAATAATAGTTCTACTTTTATAATAAGGTTGTTACGATGATGAAAGAAAAATATAAACTTTTAAAAAAGAAAAATGTTTTGTATATTGAGGATGACTTAATATTGCAAAAAAATATTTTAGAGGTATTAAGTAGCTTTTTTAATACTGTTCTTGTTGCTTCAGATGGAGATGAAGCCTATGATATTTATTTGGAAAACCAGAGTAAAATAGATATCATTATTACTGATATAAATATGCCTAATACGGATGGTATTACTTTTTGTAGGTATATTAGAAGAGAGAATCAAACCATTCCTATCGTAGTGATTTCTGCCTATACAGATACTGATTATTTATTAGATTCAATTGATTTAAATATTATGAGTTATATTACCAAGCCTTTTACAACAAAAAAAACTTTTTTATTACTGGATAAATTTCTAAACTATTTTAAATTAAACTCTTATATTTTTATTAATGCTGATATTCAGATAGATTATGAAAGTTTTATGATTACAGTGAAAAATGAAAAAATACAGCTTACTCAAAAAGAAGCGATTTTTTTAAAGCTTTTATCTGAGAACTCTGTAGTTCCATATGATATGATGTATAGTTATATTTGGGATTATGCTAAGTCTCCTAGTCAAGATACAGTGAAATCATTTGTTAAGAAATTAAAAAAGAAAATCCCTTTAAATTTATTTAAAAATAAAAAGGGAGTGGGGTATTATTTAGAGGTAGACTCTTCTTAAAAAGATTAGTCAGCTTTAATCATAGACCCAATAGAAGAGTGAGATACTCTACTTTGTGAAACTTCATTCACACCTACGTTGTTAGACACCTCGACATCACTTCCATCTATGGCACTGACACCCATACCAATTAGAGAGCTATCAACACTTCCACCTTCAATGCTATTCACATTGGTATTGTTACTTACTTCAACATTTGAACCTGTTGCTTGTATTGCTAATCCTACTGCTGAATCGACAATTGAAGTGTCTTCAACAGTATTGACTCCAACGTTTTCATTTACAGTTACGTCTGAGCCATCACCACCTCCACCTCCACCGATATCAACAGCAACATCACCTCCACCAACGATGACATCTACAATACTTCCTCTACTACCTTCAGCATGTACATTAATCTCAGCACAGAGAGGAGAGATACCCATAAGTAAGATTGCGATAATTGATAATGTTTGTTTCATAAGTTAATCCTTTTTCATCTTTTGTTTACATATAGTTTATCTTTTTTAAGTGTCAAGAGAGTGACTTTATAGGATTATTCTTAAAAAAGAAACCCCTTTAAATTTATTTAAAAATAAAAAGGGAGTAGGATTTTATTTAGTATGAAGGGAGTATACTCCTTTCATATCTTCGTTTTTTCTCAACTCTTCTCTCTTCTTGATATTCTCTCTCTCTAAGTGTATTGAGAGGGGTTGGGTTTGTTACTGTTCTTGATGTTTTTTCCTCTACACTTGTTGGTGTCGGAGTTGGACTCGGAGTTGGTGTCGGAGTCGGACTCGGAGTTGGAGATGGTGTCGATGTTGGTATCGGAGCTGGTGTTCCAGAGAAGATAGTCCCTACATGGATGTACAATGGATTACGTGACTCTTGTGCTTCACTGTCATTAACAACTAAGGTAAGGTTATATTCTTCATTTTTATTAAGAGACTCTTTAATGGTAATAGTATTATCTTCAATTTTGAATTTATCTGCACCTGTCCCCTCTAAGCTAACTTCTGAAATACTAATATCACGACCTGTATCAGGATAGAAGCCTTTTGCTCCCTCTATGGTTAATACCTCTCCACCTACAGGTGCTTCTGCTGGAATGGTTAAGTTACTTTCTAAACTATTACTATAATAATAAGTATTGCTTTGATATGCCCAATAAGGTCGTACTTGGTGACTTAACATCTCATATGTATAGTTTAAATATTTTTTTTCTAGTGTTTGAATATCTTTGAACTCAGCTTGGAACTCATAGATATTGTCTTTATCACTATCTTTAGGATTAAGGTAAGTAGGTTGTTCATCATATTTGTAGTCGTAGTATTCATCTATATAGAAGGAGTTGCTATGTCTATTATTATTATTATAATTAAATAATGTGCTATCTGCACCTAATAGTCTCATTCGTGCAATATTATTGGTATAAATATCCTGACTAGAAAAATTCCACCAATGGGTAGCATATTGATTAAGGTGAAGATTACTCATATTGGTAATTGTTAACTCATCATGCGACATTGAGTATAAATCAATCGTGATATTTCGTTCAAAAGTAGCACCTGTACTGTCTTTCATAACAATTTTTAGGTTGTAGTTACTTCGGTTTTCATCTATGGCTTGTGCCACAGTTATGGCATTGTTGCTAATATTAAAATCTTCACTACTGTTACCTTCTAGTGATATCTCGGTAATATTAACATCTTGAGCTTTAGCTACGGTAAAGAGAGAGTATGGTACTTCTCCCCCTACAACTGTTTCTCTAGGAAGAGAGAAAGAAAAGTTTCGTTGTGTTTCTCTATCCTCTCTGTAGTAGTTATTAAAGTTAAGGTAACTACTAACCAATTTATATTTTAATAGTATGTTATTTTGTTCTAATGTTTGAACATCGGTTACACTGACATTGACTTCGTAGATTCCATCAGCATTGATATCATCTTTACTTTTATAGCTTGGAGTTAATGATTTATTATGTTCTATCCATGAGTAATTTGAAATCCATGAATAGTCAGAAGACCATGAGTCAGATGAAGATCTCTCTTCATAGTTGGTAAAGAACTTTTTATCTAATCCCTCAACAATTTTAAATTTAGCAGGAGAGTTATTGTGTAAATGTAAGTAATCAACATCATCATCACCATTTTTAGAGAGAGATACTCTTCTGGCTACCTTCTCAAGGGTTGCTCTGTCTAGAAACTCTATGGTTCTGTTGGTATCATTGGTCACTTCAATGGTCAGTGTTTGATTGTACTCTGTACCAGCATCATCCGTTGCTACCACTGTTAAGTTATAGAGAGGCTTTGTTTCATAGTCCAGTGTGTTGGTTACTTTAATTCTTTTGTTATCAACAATCTCAAAGTCATCAGAACCCTCACCATTGAGTTCCATAGATGCTAAAGGGAAAGAACTATTGAGATGGATAAGTGTCTCAATATCTTGATGCCAGGAATAGTTGGAATTTCTATCTAAAACCAATCCTCCTACGGCTGCAAATTTGGTAATATACCCTCTTTCTACAAAGAATGGAGAGAGGTCAGCTTTTGTATCTGTGGTTGCCTTTATTTTAAATCTTAAAAGAAGCTTTTTACTTTCTAACATCTGAACATCAGTTGCTTTGATTTCAACTTCATAGATACCATCGTTATTTAAATCTTCAGGAGTATCGGCTGTAGGACTCTCCATGTCATCTTTAAGGTCAATATAGGCTATATCTCTATTTCCTTGACTAATTTGGAAAAATTTAGAGTCTAAGCCTTCAATAATCTCAAACTTAGCAACATGGTTGGTTTTTATCTTAAAGTTATTGCTCTCACTTTCATCATAGGCTTTTTCATAACGGGAATCATAATTGATATAATTGACACTACTCTTAATTTTCTTTTGATCACTAGCACTATCATAGTAGTAATGGTCATCCTCTGTAAGTTCATCCAAGCTATAAACTAAGACAACTTTATCTATCTCATTGGTATTGATAAATTCTAAAGAACGACTCGATTGTAATTGAGTTGTATTAATATCAAACGCTACAATATTGAAGTCACCACTATAGATACTTATTAAATTGCTTTGAATAGAACTAAAGTAGTTACTGATACTTACAATAGAATTGCTATTGTATGAGCTTTTTATAACAGTTTTAATAAGGGTATCTATGGTTGTAGCATTTTGAATTTCATCTTTTTTTGCTTGTGTAACAGATGCTTTCACAGATGCTTTAAACGCTTTTACAATATCCATTTCGCCATCACTAATATTGATAATAAAGGTATTTAAATCAATGGTATTGTTATCAATTGTATCTGTAAGTCTCATAATATCTTGCATTGTTTGAGCTTTTGCCTCAGCTTTTGTCTTTACTGTTGATGACAATGAACCTAACATACTACTGACATCGAACTCTTTAAAGGTATCATTATTATTGGTTGTAACAACGGAAGAGATATTAATGTCTAAAATAGAACTCTCTCCATCTTTTAGTGTTGTTTTTAAAACTTCCATTAAGGTCATAAGTTTCTGAATTTTTGTTTTTTCTATACCTACATTGCTGTTAACAAGCATTGCCGAAGCAACAGGGTCAAAATCTTTAACCATCTTTTTAAACTCAGTAACATCTTCACCATTCGCCTCTTTTTCTAAAAGAAGGGTGGTCAAAGGGGAGATAAACGAAGCATCAGAAGGACCTTTCATTGAAAAGTTTAGAACTTTATCTGTTGCGTCTAAAACACCATTGTTATTTGAGTCAATGGTCGCCCCTTCAGGAATAAAGATATGACAATTATCAGGAAGCGTTACACCAGTAAAGGTAATAAGCCCTTTGTCCCCAACAACTAAATCACTCTCATACGTTATACCCCCACAAAAAGCTTTGGCTGGAGAAGAGAGTTTTACAATATAACCATCAGCTCCATTTTTTGTTGTTTTTTCATCGTTTGTATTTGAGTCATCTTCCGAAGTAGTATTCTCATCTTCTGAAGTACTGTTGTCATCTTCCGAAGTAGTATTCTCATCCTCTGAAGTAGTATTGTCATCCTCTGCAATAGTACTGTTGTCCTCTTCAGAAGTTAAGATTGTATCTCTATCACCAGTACCCTCTGTACTATTGGTATCGGAAATAACTTTTGCCTCTTCTTCATTAATTTCTGTTTGTTGATTGGTGTCTTTAATTAACTCTTCTTCACAAGTACTATTATTTTCACATCCCTCTAACTCGTCAATAAAATTACCAGAGATATTAATATCTCGTAACCCTTCAGCAATATATTCAAGGTTTAGCTTGGTCGCATCTTTTTTAGTTACATTGTTCTCTACCAAGATACTTTGGTTCTGGAAAATATTCTCCAAAAGAATTTTATCAACAAGAGGTCTTTTATCTGATTCTTTAAGTTTACGAATCTCTTCCTCTTTTAAAAGATTGGCATCAATCAAAGATTGTAAAATAGAAAGCTCTTGCTCTTTAACATCTTTGATAGGATTATAAGCAAGGGTAACTTCTTGGTTAGAATTTTTAAGACTATCGTTATCAACAATCTCCAATAAAATCTTTTTGGTTGGGTCAAAATCTCTTAAGATATAGCTTCCATCCTCTTCAAATTGAAGTTTTTTAAAGATACTTTCTACCGTATCACCCTCATTAATGGTAAGTTTCGCTTGTAGCTCTGTTGATTCACAAAAACCATTGTCGTTATCATCCTGACAGATATTAACAACAATACTATGAGGTATCCCCACCAAGTTTAAAATTCGTTGCAATAGCTCTTTCGCTTCTTTTGCACCATCTCCACACCCTGTTAACCCTAGCATTATCGCTAAAGTAAAGGTTAGAAAAATCCTTTTCATCAAATACTCCTTATATATATATGAATAAATTATAGAGAATAAAAGATAAATGTGAATTAATTTTTTACTATTTTATACTTTTTTATGTAAAAAATTATATTAAAATATTTTTTTTATGATTTTTTTCATATAAAATAATAATAATTGTTAAAATAAAAGTCTAATATTATACTCCTAAGAAAAATAACCAATAAAGTATTTTATTTTAAAAAAATATACTCTCTTTCCCGTATATCCAATACTTATATCTAGTTTTTTGTGAATTTATTTCACTTTAATATCAACTGAATTATTATCTTTTTAAGCTCCTATAGATATATATTTATCTTTTTTTCCCATTTATAACATTATTAATTTAAAAAAATTAAGATTTAATGAAAATAATTATACAAATTGTTTTTTAAAATAAAAATAGAAGATATTTTGAATTATTTATATAAACGAAGAAAATAGAATAAAATATTTAATATAAAATAGATATAATTGAATATAATAAAAAATTAAGGCTTAACTGTGGGTGATAATATGCTAAACATTACTAATGTTACAGAAAATAAGGGTTCAGAGGGTTTATTGTCTTTAGAGACTGAAGGAGTTATCAAACAACCTACCGCCGAGGAGTATAATGCTTTAGCCAGTTTATATAAAAATAGAAAATTAACAAAAAAAGTTATCTATTTTTATGCAAAAGCACTTGCTTTACGTGAATCTACTTTAGGATTTTTAAATAATAAAACAGCCAACAGTTATGCCGATTTAGCAGAAGCTAATTATAATGATGGTTCAACTTCAAAAGCAATCTCTTTGTATGAAAAGTCTTTACAGATAAAAGAGACTCTCTTAGGGAGAGAAAATCCTGAAGTTGCAACAATTTATAGTCATTTAGCAAACATATATTTTGCTGAAGATGATTTAGAAAAAGCATCTAAACTCTATACCAAAGCCCTAAGTATAAGGGTTAGAGGTTTAGGCGATCATCCTCATACAGCTACTTCTTATCAAGAACTTGCATTTTTTTATGCCACAGCAAAAGAGTATGAAGCAGCTTCACCTCTTTTTAAAAAAGCTCTAGAAATTAGAAAAGAATTGTTAAAAATGAGTCATCCTGATACAGCAACAAGTTATAATAACTTGGCACTTTGTCATTATCATCTTTTTGAATACAAAGAAGCCCATGACTACTTAGTTGAAGCGATAAAAATCAGAGAACTTCTTTTTGCTCCTAGCGATAAAATTCTTATCTCTTCTAAAAATAATTTAGGGGAAATTAAGAAAAAAATGGGAAAAAATAGAAAAAACTATTACAAGATTTTATTAAAAAAAGTAATATCTATTTATGATGAATTCTTTAGAGTTGAAAAATTATTGCCCAATAGATAAAATTAATTTATTAATATAAAATATTTTTAGTTGTTTATTGTTTTTTTAGTTATATAACCTCTATTTAAGTCAAAAAAAAATATAATGCGACCTCTTTTAAATATATGATCGCGTAGCTCAGTGGTAGAGTACTTCCTTGACATGGAAGGTGTCGTTGGTTCAAGTCCAATCGTGATCACCATTTTTCATAGTACTTTTCCCTTTATTCGTCGTCATTGTGCTTCGTTGGGTACATGAGTACACCTCCTTACACATTCCTAG
>Ga0256827_10000349_pt1 | contig 28120 bp, 22 predicted proteins | sample CV84metaG_FD_185977 | JGI IMG/M metagenome (GOLD analysis project Ga0256827, IMG submission 185977) | Hydrothermal vent microbial communities from East Pacific Rise, Pacific Ocean - CV84 | ecosystem: Environmental > Aquatic > Marine > Hydrothermal vents | place: Pacific Ocean: East Pacific Rise...
TGCATCTATGGGGATTACCTTACCTTTTGTAGAGACCATATCCCTACAACAGCTATCAAAAAGCCTCTATGGCAAAATTCGTATGTGGGGTTCAGTTGGGTTTATTGTGATTGCCTTGTCCTTAAAAGAACTCGCTCCTTTACCCATGACAACCATTTACATCTTAATAGGAACAACCCTCTTTACTCTATTATTTGGTTATTTCGTTTTACACTATGAAACGGAAGAGCAGACAAAAGATAACGAAGATGAAAAATCTTTTTCTCTTAAAAAATATTGGGCATTTTGGACAAGTATCTTTTTGATGCAGGTGGCATTTGGTGGGTTTTATACCTTCTTTAGCCTCTATGAAACGGCTCATGGTTTTAAAGATTATTTTCCCTATCTTTGGACGTTTGCTGTCATTTGTGAAATCATTATGCTCTATTTTCAAGGACCACTGCTTAGACGAAATCTTTTAACCATTCTTAAAATAGCCACACTGATTACCGTTGTCCGATGGCTACTGCTCTACCTCTATCCTAACTCCTTGGAAATCACGTTCTTTAGCCAAGCATTCCATGCCATTAGTTTTGCTCTCTATCATACCACAGCCATTACCTATGTCTTTTCCCTTTACAGCCAAAAACGTTTGGCTCAACAGTTTTTTCTAGGTATCTCTTTTGGCTTAGGGGGATCAGTTGGTTCATTTGTTGGGGGCTATGTTTATGGAGATACAGGAGAGTACCTCTTTTTATTTGAAGCGTTTATTACCTTGGGAGCGTTTATCATGCTCTTGATTCATGATAAGAGAAAAGAAGTGATTACTTAAACGTATAATAACGTGCAGGGTAATTTCCATTGAGCAGTATTTCACTGGAATAAAAAACAAACTTAGGAGGGCTATCTTCGGTTCCACCAATAGGAATCGCTTCAGGTTCGGTGGTATTAATTTTTTTCTCTATTTTCTTTAAAATATCTCTGCTATCAAAGTCTTTAATAGAAAACTCATCAACTAACATGTCGTAAGCATTCTTTTTATCTTTTGAGTAGCGTTGTACTTTTTCAGTTAAAAAGAGTGAATTATCCAATTCAGAGTTTCCACGTTTTAAAAGATACGTTGCCATATCTGAATTTTGCTCTTGTACTTGCATTGCACCCATCACCACAATAGAGACAATAATAACCGACATAATGACTTCGATTAACGTAAATGCTTTTTGATTCATCGTTTTCCCTTAATAATAAGAGCCACTGTCTCTTAAATTATACTCGTCTTTTATCCAAAGCTCTTTTGCCTCTTCAATATCGCTTACTTTTTTGGCTTTTCCAAAATAGCTTGGTAAATAATAGACACCTTTGTCATTGGTAATAATCATTTGTGTTGTACTTCCATTCGGATATAGATGATAACGCAAGCAGATTTTTTTATCTTTAATACGTCCCAGTTCATCCATATGAATCAGATGGTTATCGTTGTCAAGCAAGTGAATTTCCACATCTTTTCCAAAATCAATACCACCATCATAAGCAGTTATCTCATTGCCTTGAACAACGTAACACTCTTTACACTTCTTGATACAGAAAAGTTCCACATCGCCTTGACCTTGAAATGATTTACGAAATGTTTTTTGAAGTGTAGAGGGATCTAAAACCTCTGTTTTCTTCTGCTCTTTAATCGCAGAAGAGAAGACTAAAAATCCCACTAAAGAGATAATCATTACAACAACAATAAGTTCTAAAAGGGAGAATCCTGAACGTCTTGTTGCTTGCATGTTTATTTATTACAACCTGAATACTTTATATCAGCATACTCATCAGAGCCACCTTCTCTTTTATCAGCACCATACGAGAGAATATCAAACTTATTACCCGTTTTAATATAAACCATTTTAGCTCCCCATGAATCTTTTGGTAAGTTCTCTAAGTAGGCTGATGAAGCGTAATTCGTATATTTATCCGAATCAGGATTTGATTGCAATGCTTGAAATCCCTCTTCTGTCTCAGGATACATTCCATTATCCAGTTTAAACATCTTAAGTGCATTGGCTGCACCTTTCATATTGACACAAACCAGATCTACTTTTGCTTTATCCCCTGCCCCAACAACCTTAGGAACAACGGCTGCAGCTAAAATACCAAGAATCAAAATAACAACAAGTAACTCTAACAGTGAGAAAGCTTTTCTTACTGTTGTTTCTCGTGTACACTTAGTTTTACTAGTTAAATCACTTTCTTTATTTTTTGTTAAATCTATTTTTTTTTCTCTTTTTAGCTTTATATGCTCGGTCATAATTAAAATCCTTAGTTAAAGTTCGTTATAATGATGTAGATTTTACTTGAATTGAGCTTTATTATGGATAAAAGAAAACGAGGTATAGCACTTTTTATAACGTTAATGGTCATTGCTTCGATTATGTCTATCATTGCTGTTTCATTTAGCTATTTAGAAAAAGTGCAAAAAGATGCAGGAAGAACATCAGCAATTATAGAAGGGGATTTACTCTATAAAAATACGATAAACGTTTTAAAACGTTTCTTTCCTAAAAAACAAAATAATGCTAATAAATTAAAGTTACTCTATACTATGCCTCTTGTTTTGAGTGAACCAAAGAGTGGATTTGAAGTAACTTTAACCTGTGAGCCTCTGTTAAACGGTGTTCCAATAAACTGGTTAGATGAAGGTTCAACATGGAATATGGTAGAGAGAACAAATTTGGCAAGTGATGTTTTAACACGTGTGATGGAGAAGTATGAGATAGAAGAACCTACGGGATTAGAAAAGCTGATTATGCAAGAGATTACAGGAGAAGCTATCCAAAATCAAGAGTATAAACTACGGGTAAAACAGCAAAAAGGGATTGTCTCAAAAAAGCAATTTTATAGAGTAATTACCAACTATCGTCTGCTCTATGATGACCCTAAAGCTATGATTGTACCATGGGAAAAATATTTCTCTTTTACAAAAACTGATTTCAAAACAAATATAGATGGAGTCTATTTAACTCCAGAATTTATCTCTGTTGCTTTTGATATTCCAATAGAGATTGTTTTGGACAGTTGGATAGTAGGAGAGTCCACGCTTGTAGGATTTTTAAGAGAAAATGCAATCGTTGCTCCTGTAAACAATAAAATTTACGCTAAAAAAGCACTCAATGCCATGCATTGTGAACAGAGATATGCCTACCAAGAAGGGCAATACAGATTTAATTTCGACTATATTGAAGGAAGGAGTGCCAATTTTGAATTTTACGGCAAAGAGTAATAATAAACTATTAATTCATAAAAACATGAAAACGATGATATCGCTAGAAAACTCTATTGACATTATATTGACACCACAGTTTTATACATTTATTCGTGAAGAGTTGGATTTAAAATTCAGCTACCAAGTAAAACAGATTGCAGGGTCACTTTTTGATGACTATCTCGACCATAGTAAAGAGTACCAATACCATGTCTATAAATGCGACAACCTCTGGTGTTTTTTCGCATACAATATTGAGGAAATAGATGCTTTCCTAGAGAGTGTAGGGATTGAGAAACATCGTGTTTCTAAAATATATTTTGCACAACAACTCGTTGATAAAATGGACAATCCTATCCTCTTAGATGACAAGAGTGTTCTGCAAAATATTGATGGTGTTGCTACACTTGTACCTTTACAAATTATGGATCCAACAGTAGAATACAACGCTTTGGACATTAACGCATTTAAACTAAAAGGTGGCGTAACCATGGGTTCATCTCTGAACTCTTATGTCTCCCTAAAAGAGACCATTCTACTTAGCAGTATCTTCTGTATATTGGGTGGAATCTCTATTTTTGAAGGCAATCGAATTAAACGTTCTATTGCTAACGACAACGCTCAACTAAGCGAATTACTGGATGAAAATCCAAGGTACACCAGCTCATTAGCACGAGAAAGTATCTTATCAAAATATGCACCCATTGATAAAAGAGAACGTGCAAAAAGGCAAGCAATTAAAGATATTTCTAAACTTTTATCCAATAAGAGTCAGCTTAAAATATTAACCATTGAGAAAAATACCATTCAAGCCAAGATTACGACCAAAAATAGACGTATTATGAAACAGATTAAAGAACATGCTCTTAGTAAAAAATTTAAGTTTTCAAGTTCTTCCCTTGATGTGAAAGTTGAGAAAACCTTATGAATGTAATGACCCTTCAACGTTATCGAAACGAGATTATTCTTTTTCTTACGGCTCTCTTTGCCCTTTTTGCATTTTATTATAAACTCTCTGCAAACAATTATGTGGATGAAAACAAAGCACTTATCCAAAAACAAATTTCAGAAATTGTTGAGATAGAGAGTTATAAAAAACAGTGGAAAAGTAAAGGTATTGCCAATAAGATTAAAGTTTTTAAAACCATTGTATCCAGTTCTAAAGTTAAACTTTTTTCTAAAAAGTCTTCTAAAGTAACGGTTTCCTATATTAATTTAAACACGAATGAGTTGAATAAAATCAGTAATAAATTACTAAATATGCCCATACAAATTCTGAAACTACAGATAAAAGAGAGTAGTAAAAATAAATTTACAATGGAGTTCACATGCAAATGGTAAAACGAATCATTGGTGGTTTCTTTCTATCACTGTTACTCTTATGGCTACTCGCTCCCAAACAAGAACTCTACTACCTTTTAGAAAAAGAGTTAAAGAAGAACGATATTATTATCTCTAATGAGACCATTAAAGATACATGGTTTGGACTTAAACTTCTAAATGCAGATGTTTATGTTAAAGGTGCAAAAATGGCTAAAATCTCAGAGTTGGAACTCAATATCTTCTTTTTATACAACACCCTAACGGTTAAAAATATTCATGTGAATAAAGCCATGCAGAATGTTGCTCCCAAAAGTATTGAAGAGATTAATGTTCAATACTCTATTGCTAATCCACTAAATATACAATTAAGTGGATTAGGCTCATTTGGCGTGCTAGAGGGAAGTGTGGCTTTTCTAAACAGACATATTTTAATTGGATTCCCTGTCGCAAAAGAGATTAAACCCTTTAAAAAATTTCTAAAAAAAGATCAAAAAGGAGAGTGGAAATATGAAACAAATTATTAGTCCAAAACTCTTTTCTAGCCTTATATTTTTCTTATCCATTGTTTTACTGGTTAAAATAGTTTGGCTAACACTCTCTATTATGTTCTTACCCGATGCAGGGGAGGAGTTTAATCCAAAGGTTAAAACCAAAGCACTCTATTACAGAGTTCGATTGAGTAATGATGCTGAAGTAATTGCACCAATTATCAAAGAGCGACCTAAAAAACAGGTTCATTCCATGAGAGGAATAAAACTGATTGCCCTCTACAATGCATCGGATACCTTAGTTATAACCGTGGAAAAGAACAGAAAAACATCCGTACTAAGCAAAGGCGATAAAATTGACGGTTTTCGTTTAAAGTCAGCAGGTTCAGACTACGCAATATTTACCAAAAATACAAAAGAGTTTAAACTGACCCTAAGTGCAACAAAAACGATAGGAAGCCAAATTACACAGAGTCACTCTCCAAAACCAAGAGCAAGTAGAGCCAAAGCCAGTCAGGAAATTCAAGAGCAAAATGGAATAAAGGTAGTAAATCGTAAGCTACTCACAGCATATACTTCTAACCCTAAAAAAATATGGAAAGACATTGGTATTAGTGAAAACAAGGTAAATGGAAAACTCAATGGATTTAAAATTAACTACGTCAAAAGGGGTAGTGATTTTGAAAAACTTGGACTAAAACGTGGAGATTTACTAACAGCAATCAATGCTGAAAAATTGGATAATTTAGGAGCTGTGATGGGTCTATATGGAGACATAAACAATATAGAAAATTTAACATTAACCGTTGAGAGAAATGGTAAAAGTGAGGATATAGAGTATGAAATTAAATAAACTGGCACTGGGATTAATCTTGGCATTAGGCATACAAGCCCATGCAGAAAAAGTCGATTTAAAGTTTAATAATTTAAATATTAGTGATTTTATTAAAATGGTTGCAAAAGTTACAGGTAAAAATATTTTAATAGATGGAGAGATTAAAGGAAAAATAAACTTTGTCTCCAATAAACCGATTGAAAAATCAGAACTTATACCTTTGGCAACAGCTATTTTGGAAACTAAAAGAATGACGTTAATCAATAAAGGTAGTTACTATATCGTCATTAAAAGTGCTACAGCACCTGGCGAAGGAGTACCCGTTAGTTCCAGTGTTGTAACAGGTGATGGGACAATGAGAACCGTTGTTTTTCAGCTGTCCAATGTAAATGCAGCCGTCATTCGTACCAAAATCAAACCCCTTTTACATAAAAGTGCCAAGATTATTTCATTTAAAAAAAACAACCTTTTAGCCATTACTGCCTATCCTCATACTCTAAAATCAATAAAATCATTAATTGATAAGATTGAAAATAAACAAGCAAAAAAGAGTAAAATCATTCGTTTACAAAATGCTCGGGTAAAAGATATTTATGCCAATGTACAAAACATGGCAAAAGCTCTTTTTCCTCAAGATATTATTTCTGAAAAGATTTCAGTTATGCAGGATATCAGTTCAAATGCCATTATTTTAGTAGGAAAACAACGTAATATTCGACAACTCGAACGTTATATCCAACAGTTGGATTTAAAAGGAGAGGGAAACGTGCAAAAAATGCACGTAATTTCTCTAAACAACTCCAATGTTGAAGAGATGGAAAAAATTCTTACGAAAATTGTCCCACAAATGACAGGAGCATCAAACTTAGCACCAGGTGCCCCTATAGGAAAAGGAGGTAAACCTTTACCTAAAGCTGTCATTGCTTCAGACATAGAGCGAAATGCCTTAATTGTCTTGGCAAGTGCAGAGCAGTATCAAAATATTTACGATACGGTAAAACAACTCGACGTTGAAAAATCACAAGTTTATATTCAAGCCAAAATTGTAGAGGTAAACACCAATCTAGCTGAAAACATTGGTTTAAAGTATGGATTCAATGGTGGATCCATTACATCCAATGGTCTTTTCTCAATAGCAGCAAATGCAGGGGCAGCACCATTAGCTCTCTCATCTTCACTCTTAGGTTTTTTAAACAACACAACCACCCAATTTGATAACAATGGGAATGCTTATACCTCAAATGCTAGAGCTTTCGAGTTTGGTAGTGGAATTTCAAAAGTATTCTCACTTGGAGCTCAACTGGATTTACTTAAGCAAAATGGGGCAGCACAAATTTTATCAAAACCATCTGTACTCTCAACGAATAATAAAGAGTCCAGTATCTATGTAGGACGTACACAATCCATCTTGACTCAAGCACAACAGAGTACACAAGGTGCATCAAGCGTGATTAATAACTACTCTCGGGAAGATATTGGAATTACCCTAAAAGTAAAACCAAGACTCTCATCTAACAATAAAGTTTCTTTAGAGATAGAAACAACAATCGAAGATATCTTACCTGGATCAGGAACCTCTGCCGATAGACCAACGACAACAAAAAGATCCGTGAAAACAAATGCTATTGTGAATCATGCTGAAACCATTATCTTAGGGGGACTTATTAAAAGTTCTGATGGTAAATCTGTAAGTAAAATTCCGATACTCGGGGATATTCCAATTATTGGACGGCTCTTTACGTCCAAAGGTAATTCTGGTTCTAAAGTCAATGTTGTCATTTATATCACACCCTACATTATCAAAAAGAGTTCAGACTTAAGCAGTTTACGTCAACATTTGGATGAGTTGGAATCTGTGCAACAACAATACAATAAAATTATATTTGATGAATTGGAAAATAGAGTTCAAAACTCTTCTAAAAATGGACACATAACCTTTGACGCTTCATCAAATACAGATTTTGACTTTGATGAAGATGTTGAATCAATCCCTGTAGATATTCCCTCTTCTAAAGAGAAGAAAAAAGTAACAAGAGCAATAACTCCAGTCCAAAATATTTATACCCCAAGAATTGAATCAAGAGTGGAACAACGCCCTAAAGTCCAAGATAGAGAAGAAAATTATAATACAGAGAGTGATTATGTTCGTAGTGATTCTATTATGGAGAGACTCAAACAGAAAAACTCTATTGACCTAAGTCAGCTTAATACAGGAATTGAATACAATGAAGGAACAACATTCTCTGATGTTAAAGGAGAGTAAAATGATACAGTTACCTTTTTTAGAAAATGTAGATTTAGAACCGTTGTGGAACGAAGGAGTTAATAATAAATTGGCAATGAAGCATAATCTTCTCTTTGCCAATGTAGATGACTACCCTTCTGTTGTGGTAGAAAACAGGAGTTTAGCAATGGCATTAAACCATCTCTCTACACTTGATGTAAGCTATCCCATTGTTGAACTTGATGCAGGAAGTTTTGAACGACTCCTACAAAAATTTAAAGAGATTCAAACGGGTTCTGATTTTGAAAATGTCGATACCTCTTCGGATGATGTTATTGAAATAGAGTCTGACTTATTGGATTTTATTCGGAATTCACAAGATTTACTCTCAAACGAAGAGTCAGCTCCTGTTGTTAAATTGGTTAATTCACTCTTTTTTCAAGCCATAAAAAAAGGAGCTTCAGATATTCATATTGAAACCCTAGAGAAAAAAGGCGAAGTACGCCTACGAATCAATGGTGCATTAAAAAAGCATTTGGATATTGATAAAAACATTACTGCCTTGGTTATTTCACGGATTAAAGTTATCTCAAACCTTGATATTTCAGAAAAGAGAATACCACAAGATGGACGTACACAAGTCAGTATTTCAGGAAATTCACTCGACATTAGGGTTTCCGTTCTTCCAACCTATCATGGCGAACGTGTGGTAATGAGACTTTTAATGACCAGTGAAAGCATTCCTACCCTAAAAACACTGGGCTTTACAGACGATATTACTACAGACTTAAACCGACTCTTAACACACCCTCATGGAATGATTTTGGTAACAGGACCGACAGGTTCGGGTAAATCAACGACTCTGCATGCCTGCCTTCAACACATCGCAACGCCTGATAAAAACATTATTACCGTTGAAGATCCTGTCGAATACAATGCTGAAAATGTAAATCAGATTCAAGTAAATACGAAAGTAGGACTTACCTTTGCAGCTGGTCTACGTTCTATTTTAAGACAAGACCCAGATATTATTATGGTTGGAGAGATTCGAGATTCAGAAACAGCTGATATTTCACTGCGTTCTGCACTCACAGGTCACTTAATGCTCTCTACCTTACATACAAACGATGCTACTTCTGCCATATCAAGGCTTATGGACATGGGTATTGAAGATTTTTTATTAACCTCTACTCTATTGGGGGTATTGGCTCAAAGATTAACACGAAAGCTATGCAGTAACTGTAAAAAACCTACTCAATTATCCCCTACTGTATTAGAGGAACTCTCGTTACCCGATACGGCGTACTTCAAAGCTTCTGGTTGTACAGAGTGTGATTTCACAGGCTACAAAGGACGACAAGCCGTGGGCGAACTGTTTATAATGAACGATAATGTTAAAGAGATGATGAAAGATGGACTCAATGACCATCAAATTCGTATAGAGATGAAGAAATTAGGAATGAAAACCATTGCTGACAAACTTAAAGATATGCTCATAGCAGGAGAAACCTCTTATGAAGAGGCTATTCGTATTGGAATTATGGAAGATTAAAGAATAAAAATATGAAAAATAAAAAGCATGCATTTACCCTTGTAGAAGTTCTTATCTCTATTACCCTTCTCTCGTTGGTACTTATGGCACTCTATAAAAGTGCCGATATTTTACGTCATTCAAACCTACACCTTTTTCATTATTTAGAAAAGTCAACCAACACACTAAAAGGAAGCAAAACCCTTTATATGGACTTGATGCATTCAGATTATAATGTTACGATTAAAACAGAAGAGAAGTTTCATCGTTTAATTATTAACCATACCACCCACTCTATTCATGGTCTGGCACAAGCAAAAGTTGTTTGGTTGGTCTATAAAGAAAACAATACCCTTTTACGTATAGAGGGTGGAGAGTATACCATTCCATTAAAAAGTGAAGAGAGAGTTGAAATTGATGTTATTGCTAAAAATCTTGAACTGTTTAAAATTTATAAAAGTAAAAAGAGAGATAAAGTCTTAGCCATTATAAAAATAAAAGGTCAAGACCCACAACTTTTCATGACACAGAATCTTCCATTAAAACCTGTAAAAACAACAGAAAACAATACAAGTAATCCAAATTCTTTAGGTATTCCAAAAATATAAACTAATATTATTATTTAAGTTTTAATTAATTTTAAGTTCACATACAGTATACTTTTATACTGTATACTACTAATATAATATTTTAAATATTCTTATAATATAGCAAGAATAGACTATAAGGCAAAACTAAAATGATTAAATTTCTATTAACCTATTGGATGGGTATTGCTCTATTTTTTGGAATTTTCTATTGGGATGCATCTCCCATAAGTTTATTAATCAATCAACAACAAACAAATTTAACAAGCTATTTAACTGCATTAACCTTACCCCCTGAAATGATGAATAATTATCGTATTTTTATTAGTGACAACTACTCATTGGTTATCGAAAAAGCATGTAATGGTATGATTCCCTACCTTTTCTTTTTAGCTTCTATTACTGCTTTTCCCTCTACTTTATGGCATAAAGCAAAGTGGGCTCTATTTGGCTATTTACTCATCTCAATTATAAATACCTTTAGAATATGGATGGTTACTCAACTTGTATTACAAGAACAGAATAATTTTTCATTAGCACATGACTATTTGGGAAATGCTCTTTTAATTTTAACAGGATTAATACTTTTTATTTCCTTTGTTAAAAGTCGTAAAAAACAATCTATTCTACGAATGATATAAAAAAAAACAGTTATAAATATTTTTTTAATTAACATAAATATATTTATTAATTATTTTTTCTTTTCTCCTTATGTTACAATATTTTTCAGTACTCCATTTATTTTTCTTTGATATTATTTATTAGAATATTTTTAAGGAAACTAAATGATTAATTTAAAAAAACATACACTGTTTTTTGGGCTTATTATTGGATTATTATTTTCTGCATGTGATGGAGAAAACAAAACAACAATAGAAGAATCGAAAAGAGATATTATTGGGAAATTTATTGATTCAGCAGTAGCAGGAGTCGAATATCGCTGTGGGGAGGTTGTAGATTTCACTGATGAGAATGGAACATTTTCATGTACAACCCTACCTATTTCTTTTCATATTGGAGCAATTAGATTAGGAGAGCTAAACAGCCTTCCTGTCGATAATAAAGTCTTTCCACAAGATATTGTTAATGTTAATCGTTCTGATGTAAATAATAGTCAAGTTGTAAAGTTAGCTCTACTCTTACAATCATTAGATGAAGACAAAAATGCAAGTAATGGTATTTACATATCTAATCAGGTAAGAAATCTTTTTGATGAAGAGATTATTCTTACGGAGCTAACAATTAATGAATTAAAAAGTACCGTACAGAATAAAGATGAAAACATAACATTTAAAAATTTAGAAGAGGTTGTTCATCATTTAAGTTTTTCGCTAGGAATTATTCCTAACGAAACCAACAACACTATTAATTCAGATAGTGAAAATAATACTACTGTTGACCATAATGATAACAACAATAGTGAAAACAGTGAAAATAATGCTACTGTGGACCATAATGATAACAACAATAGTGGAAACAGTGAAAATAATGCTACGGTTGACCATAATGATAACAATAATAGTGGAAACAGTGAAAATAATGCTACTGTTGACCATAATGATAACAACAATAGTGGAAACAGTGAAAATAATGCTACGGTTGACCATAATGATAACAATAATAGTGGAAACAGTGAAAATAATGCTACGGTTGATCATAATGATAACAATACGGAAAGCAACACTACTGTTGTAATAGACAATAATACTACTATTGATACTAATACCACTGTTTTGGATACTACAGCTCCAAACATACCTACTTTAACAATTACTCCATCTACTACAGAACAAGCTAGTGTAACCGTAGAGGTTAATGGAGAAATAAACAGTACAATTTATGTTAACACTATAGAAATAGTACAAATAGATAATAGTGGGAAAGCAACCATTAGTTTAAATACCTCAGGCGTTGATGGAAATAAAGTCTTTAATATTGTATTAAAGGATATAAGTAATAATCAAAGTGAACCATTAGTAGTAAGTATTCTAAAAACTTCTCCTTCTGTTGCAGATACAACTGCACCAAGTATACCAACCGTAGTGACAGCACCTAGATTTACAAATCAAGATTCTACCACCATTCAAGTTCAAGGAGAAGCCAATACTCTACTCTTTATAAATAATTTTTCTTCAGGAAGTTTAAATGCTCAAGGAGTACTCAGCCTATCATTAGATACCTCAGGAGAGGATGGTATTAAAGATTTTAACTTAACCCTTAAAGACAGCAGTTCAAATGAGAGTCCCATACTTAATATTCAAATAATAAAAGATACTACACCTCCTGCACAAAATGCAACTATTGATTCTTTGACAACTGATGATACAACACCTCCACTAACTGGAAACTTACCTTCAGGAGAGAATGATAGCAATACAACGAACTATAGAATAAGTGTTAAAATAAATAATGAAAACTATATAGCAACCAATAATCAAAATGGAAAATGGAGTATTGCTGATGATACGATTGATTCATTAGGATTGGGAAGACATGATGTTAATATTACCGTTACAGATGAGGCAAACAACAGCAGTTCCACTTTTAGATCAAATAAAATAGAAGTAGACAATACAGGTTTCTTGATTGATAGTGCTGTTGAGGGAGTGAAATATATTTCAGGTGCATACAATGGATATACCGATAAAGATGGTCTTTTTAAATACGATAAAGGTGCAGGAGTTACCTTTTATATTGGTAATGAATTAACAGGTATTTCCTTAGGGACAGCTACAGAAAAGATTGACCCATATAACAGTCAAAGACGGATTATTACTCTCTTTGATTTAGCTGGTTCACAAGATGAAAATAACATTCGTGTGATTAATATGGGTAAATTTTTACAATCACTTGATTCTGACAATGATGTTTCAAACGGAATAACAATTGATGATAGAACCAAAGAATCTATTGCTCTTTTAGGACTTAAAAATCGAATTGATTTTGATATGGATGTTGACTCATTTCATAATCATAATGATATTTATGAACTTTTTAACGACCTAGCAGAACACTTTGGAGAACATAGAGGATTAATTTCTACTGAGGAGGCAAAAGCTCACTTAGTTGCAGTAAGAGATAATCTTAGCACAACTAAAAGCTACAACATTGAAAAAGTTAGTGGAGAAAAAGAAGTCATTAAAGTTTTAGAAGGTGTATTCCAATCTGTGAATGGCGTTGTTGAAGGATTAGAATATCGTTCAGGAAACCAATTTGGAAGAACAGATAGTAGTGGAACATTTAGGTATGAAGAGGGTAAAAAAATCAAGTTTTATATCTATCAACTTGAATTGGGAATTACCGATGCAAAAGCAGTTGTCACTCCTGCTGATTTGATTCCTGCGACTTCATTTAACCATCCAAAGCCTAGAAATATTATTCGACTTCTTAATGCATTTGATGCACCAAATTCAGCAAATATTCTGATTGATAATGCTGTAAGGGAGGCTCTAGAAAAATATCGTTCACAAATAGATATAAATCTTCCTGATGGAAAAGCAAATGCAGAACTGAGTATTCCACAAGGGGTTGATGAGTTTGGAGCTCAATTTGAAGATTTTGAGATGGGTAAAGATATTTTAGATGAAATTGATAGATTAAGGGGTCAATAGTGAAAAGAGCAATAAAATTAAGTTTAATAACCACAATAGTAACATCTAGCCTATTTGGAGCAATGGATAGTAATGTAGATATAAACACAAGTAGTCTAAAGTCAGCAAGCATTGCAAGTGATGTAGATACCCAACTTGAAAAACTTTTTAATGGAGTAAGAGAGTTTCATATATTTAGAATTCAATTTAGTATGTGGAGTGGGATGGATACCTTTACCACGTTGGTTACAGGGCAAAATGGATTTCCTGTCTTCTCAGCACGAAGTGATAAAGACCCTAAATATACCGATTATCCTATAGACTATGCACACAATACACTGAAACGATATCGACCTGTACGACCTCCAAAGTCTGCGTTACAATACTATACCGATAATAATATTGAGTTAGGAGATGCCAATACTTCAACCTATTCTGCACCTATTGTGGCAGGAGGAACCATTGGTAAAGGGCGAGTTTTGGTTATGGGAAGTCATCTCTATGACTCTATTTTAGTCAATCCTAGAAACTATTCACACAATGCAAACAATAGTGATACAACATCCACACCTGACAGCCCTGACATGGAAAACTTCTTTCATAATACCTTGGCATGGCTTACAGAACAGAACCCCAATGAAAGTTTGAGATACTCTAAAACAGGCGATGCAATTAAGGTATTATCCAATAAAAACAAAGCCTCTTTTGTAAAAGCCTATATGAATGGTACAAACTTTGTACCCTTTAAAATTCATAGTAATTTTAATATCATAAGTAGTGAAAATCCAAAATATATCCCCACATGGAGAGAGGCATTTGATTCAGGTCTATTATCTCCTGAAAAATACCCTCTCATTATTTTAGAAGATTTTCAAATGCGAACTTCATTTACCTCATACAGTAAACCGAATGAAGAAGTTGATGGAACCGTGCGACGAACAGCAATGGATGAAGTTGAACTTCTTATTGATTATATACGCCAAGGAGGTGGGGTTTTAATTATGGAATCTCCTGAATTTGCAGATGAGTTAGAAGTAACTGAAACAGCATCAAATGAAATACTCAAAAAAGCAGGAATAACCACCTATTTTGCTAACAACAAATCCAAAGTAAGACTATTACCCAATAAAAATGAAGCAGGTGGAGTGGGTAGATATGATATGTGTGTTGCCGATTATATTGGTCATACAGATTTACAAAGACGCTTAGCCATGGATGATTATAGTAATGTTCCTACAACATTAGAAGGATTAAAAACGTTACTTGAACAGAATAATAAGCTCTCCTATTTAGAAGAAGTTTTATCAGGAAGAAAACGAAATATTTTTAAAGAAGGAAACAGTACAACACAATTAACATCAACAGATTGTGGTACCGTCGAAGTTACATTAGAAGACGGTAATAAAAGTAATATTCAAACCAACTTAGTTCGAGGCGATGGAATCTTAGAACAGCATCAATATGACAGATATGCCAAATATCCTATTGATTTAAACTTTGTTCAAGCCCAAGGAGATATGGGTGGTAGTATGAACACACTATTAGCACATGAGCTTAAGACAAACCTACTTTCTAGCACAGATTTAAATCGTGAGTATACCAATATGTCTGCTCTGCTATTAAACGATGCCGTATTTACAGGAGATAAGTTTGCCAGTTTAAATGAAATGATGAACAAATATAAAAGTGGAGGAAGCTTTGTTAACAGTAATGGCGAATTTTACCCTGGTTTTTCATTTACGACGAAAGATGTTTTAGACTTTAGAGAAAAACCTGTGACAAGAATTATGGTAGAACGTGCTTTCTATGATAAAACTTTAAAATACGATCCTTCAGAGTTTCCTGGACAAAGTAGCTCCACAGGTTCAGAAAAAACAGCTACAATTTTTTTAAAACGAAACACAAATTATCAAAAGTGGTATGCAGGGAATATGCAATCTACAGGACTTTATGCCCCTGCACATCAAGATATTACCATTACCTTACCTGCTGGTGTAGATGCGACAAAAATGCAACTGCAAATAGGTGTAGGCGATAATGTAGGAGGGATATTCCGACATGAAATTAATTTAAAAAGACCTCCTAAATATGTAAAAAAATACAAATTCACATCAGGAAATAGCTTAACGGTTCAACACCCTTATGGTGGATTAATCTTCTTAAAATCATTTGACAGCTCCGTTGAGAGTAATGCTACGGCAACGATAAATTTTTCAGGAGTACAATCTTCTGTACGTTTTGTTTTAGGAGAGACTACAGCTACTGACTGGGAAAATATCAAAACTTCCCCTGCTCCTAAAGCAGAATTAGAATCACATCACTACATTGTAACCGTTCCCAAAGCAAACATGGCAACATTGAGCTTTGACGAAGTAACACGTATAGCACAAGAGTTTGATACCATGGCAGAGAATGCTTATGACTTTTATGGTTATGACCAAAACTGTTCCATACCCTTTACAGAACATACCCCACCAAGCTGTTCAAATGATAAAAAATTAGCACATAAAAATAGAGAGGTCTTTGACCCTCATATCTCTATAGGTTCAGGACATTCGGGTTATCCTATTATGGTTATGAATTGGAAACCAAGCAATACAAGCTTCCCTCAAGATGCAAGTAATAGCTTTTTAATTTGGCATGAGATGGGTCACAATATGGTTGAAAGTTGGTTAGGCATAGCAGGAGCAACAGAAGTTGCTAATAATGTAATGGCAGGATACCAACAAAAACAATTTGGTAGAACACAAAAAAGTATTGCCAATGTAGGAATTATTTTAGCAAAACAACAACCATGGGCAGATGGAGGAAATGCAGGAAGATTGATGATGTTTAACCAACTTCCAAGATGGATAGATGCAAACTACCTTACAGAGTTTAAATCTAAAAACAACAAATATTATGATAGTGATGGTAATCCAAAAGCAGACTACCCATTCTTAGATGGAGATGGCTTTGATATTTATAAAATTTTACACAGAGAAGCACGAGACATAGCTACAACTGATGATAAATATGATGTATGTATGAAACAGTTAGGAAAAACAAAAACAGATATGTTGGCTCTCTGTACCTCTGCTATTTTAGAACTTAATACAAAAGATTGGTTAACAGCATGGAAAGCAGGTGTTGTAGGTATTGGTGCTGTAAATGGTGTAAATATTTATAGCAGTGAAGGTGGATTAACTGACAATTTAGATACAGGTGTAACAACAAGCCCTAGCCCTACAATTGAGGGCTTCTCAGGAAATTAGAAGATGTTAAAAATAAAACAAAGTATTACTCTATTATTTTTTACTGTTTTTCTTATCAATGGATGTGGTAATTCAACAACAAAAGTATCAGATAAAAACCAAACAGAAGCATTAAATACTGAGAATAACTCAACAGAAGATACTATTTCGACTGAGAACAACTCAACAGAAGATACTATTTCCACTGAGAATAACTCAACAGAAGATACTATTTCGACTGAGAACAACTCAACGGAAGATACTATTTCGACGGAGAACAACTCAACAGGAAATACTATTTTGACTGAAAATAACTCAACGGAAGATACTATTTCGACTGAGAACAACTCAACAGAAGATACTATTTCGACTGAGAACAACTCAACATTAACAGGTAAAGTTATAGATGGGGAGATTTCAGAAGCAACACTCTTTTTAGATTTAAATAGAGATGGTCAACTCAATGAAAATGAACCCTCAACAAAAACTAAGCGTGATGGGAGTTATACTTTAACACTTACCCCTATTGATAGAGCTAATGAGAACTATAAAAATAGAACTGCACCTTTAATTGCATTTGGTGGAGAAGATATTAGAACAAAAGAGGCTTTTAATGATTATCTTATCGCTTTAATAGATGAGAGTAATCTAACCTATATTACACCTTTCTCTACACTAATTGCACAAACACTCTTTGATGAGCTTGAGACAGAAAAATCGAAACAATTTAAAACAACTCCTGAAGAACAACTTCTAAGTATAGAAGCAAAAATAGCCTCAATCAAAAAGAGTTTGGCAGAGCTTTTTGGAATTAAAGAGAGTATCTTAAATAAAAATCCTATTGATTTAGCAAAAGAGGGAGACAGTAGCCTATTAAATCACTCTTTACAGCTTCATAAATCGGCTAAAGAGATGAAAAAAGCGATGAAAAGTGATGTTCGAAATCTTAAACGCTCTATTTTACAAACCTATAAAGCTTTAGGAAAGAGTCTTAAAAAATTAAATCGAAATGCACTTAAATCTGGAGATAATCCTCTTGTTATTGCTGTAGAGAAAACAATGGAAGAGAGTAGTATTTTTGATACCAATTTGGTTGAAGAGGTTAAAAAAGAGACTAAATCTATTATTCAAGAGATTAATAATTTTTGGAAAGGTCAAGAGGGAACATTAACCGATAGTGCATTGAGTGATGCCATCAAAGAGACAGAAACACATCTTGTTAAAGATACTACCCCACCTATTATTACACTTATTGGTAGTGCAACAGTTACTTTAACCGAGGGAGAAACCTATATTGATGCAGGAGCAACAGCATTAGATAACAAAGATGGGGTAATTACTTCAAATATTAGTATAGATAACACTGTTGACACAACTCAATCAGGAGAGTACCACGTTAAATATAATGTTAAAGACTCAAGCAATAATAGTGCAACAGAAGTGATAAGAACCGTATTGGTTCTTGTGGCTCCAGATACGATCCCACCAATAATTACCCTTAATGGAGAGCAGAGTATAACCATTACAAAAGGAGAGAGCTATAGTGATGCAGGAGCAACAGCATTAGATAATAAGGATGGAGAGATAAGCCATAAAATTGTTGTGACAAATCTTGTTGATAGTAGTGTTGAGGGTAGCTATTTTGTAAAATATAATGTTCAAGATGAGGCAAATAACAGTGCCGTAGAGGTAAGTCGTAGTGTTATCGTTGTTGCACCCCCTATTATCACGCCACCTAAAGATACCACCCCACCTGTTATAACCCTTATTGGCGATGTAAACCTCTCTATTATACTAGGAACACCCTATATTGATGCAGGAGCAACAGCTAATGACGATAGAGATGGAACACTATCTGTAGTAATTACAGGAGAGCTAAACAGCTCTAAAGTAGGAATCTATACCAAAACATATACAGCAACAGATAGTGCAGGAAATCACGCTTCTGTAATACGAACCGTTAATGTATTGGTTGATACCCATGCTTATATTCCAAAAATATTAGATGATGCTACAGCCATTAGATTTTTAAATAAAGCTACCTTTGGAGCAACCAAAGAGAGTATTAACGATTTAAAAGCAAAAGGTGTTGAATTATGGATAGATGAACAGTTGAATCTCGCTTTAAATGAGAATCAATATTTAATAAAAACGATAGAGTTGGCAAAGAAGATGTCTCCTGAAAACAACCAAAACAGTATTGAAGAGTATTTAGCCGACAATGATATTGTCTTTAATCAAAATGTTGCCTCTTTCCACTCTCCTAGATACAGAATGAGTGCTTGGTTTGATACAGTATTAACTGAATCAGACCAATTAAGACAAAGAGTAACTTACGCATTAAGTCAAATTATTGTTGAATCAGATTTTGAGCCTATTTTTACAAGAAGAGCTGATGCATTAGCAAGCTATTATGATATTCTACAACGGAATGCTTTTGGAAACTATAAAGATTTACTCAATGAAATTTCATTAAATTCAGGTATGGGGGTCTTTTTAACATTCAATGGAAGTAAAAAAAGTTATAGCAATGAAGCAAATGTTACCGTCTATCCTGATGAGAACTATGCAAGAGAGTTAATGCAACTTTTCTCTTTGGGATTAAATAAATTAAACATAGATGGTACAGCTATTGTTGATAACAATGGAAACCCTATTCCTACCTATACTCAAGAGGATGTAAATGAACTTGCTCGTATCTTCACAGGTTGGGATTTAAAAAGAAACAGTAGATATGGTCGTGTAGGCTTTAAACAAGGCGATTACACTCAACCCCTAGAGTTTACTGCCGAGTATCATGATAGTGGGAGTAAAACTTTACTAGGAGAGAGCATTCCTGCTGGATTAGGTGGAGAAGATGATATTAAAAAAGCGATAGATATTATTATGACAAAAGATAGTGTCGCACCTTATATCTCTAGAAACCTTATTATGCGACTTACAAAATCGAATCCAACATCAAATTATATTGAGAGAGTTGCTACAGTCTTTAAAAATAGTAATGGAGATTTAAAGGCTGTAACCAAAGCAATTTTACTGGATGAAGAGTTATGGGAAGATATTAATCAGAAAAGAGTTATTAAATTTAAAGAACCACTTCTTGCCTACACAACATTTTTACGAGCATTCAATACCAAACCTTTTCCATCTTGGTACTACTGTGGATATGGTGGTCCTGTTGATGATACAGCATCCAACTGTCAAGTGGTAGAAGATAGCTTTTTATTTAACGACCCTAGAAATTTTTTAAATCAAGGTTCTGCTTTAGCACCAACGGTCTTTAACTTTTATGATAATGATTTTGTACCTAACAGTACAGCTTTTAAAAGTGAAAATGCTGTAGCACCAGAGATACAGATACAATCTGACACTATTTTTATCAATTTGAGTAATGAGATTAGAAGTAATCTTTTAAATTGGGAGAAGAACTATATTCTTAATAATCATTTTTTAAAAGATGGAGAGAAAATACGTTATCAAACGATTGAAGCCTATATTGCAGATGCTCCTAGTCAAGGTAGAATTCCTCTCTATTATGTGGGTGCAAACAAAATGCTTCTTGATGTCTCAGATGAGTTAAATGTTATGGAGATGGTTATAGACGGCGACAGTGATGGAGATTTTAAAAACCTACAACACTATCAAGAGCAAGATTATACAGATGATGAAAAAGCTGTTGATGTATTAGTTGAACATCTCAATCAAAAATTAACAGGTGGTCTTTTAACTGCTCAAGAGACTGCTATTATTGCAGACAATTTAAAAGATAAGATATTTAACAAATACAACTCAGGTGTTGCAAGTAATATAGATGAATCAAAAGAGAATAAAAAGAGACAATTACTTACAGGAGTTATTTTTAAAGCAATTAGAGCTGTGGTCACTTCAAGTGCCTACATGACGGAATAGGAGAATGAAAAATGAAAAATAGAAGAGACTTTTTAAAACTTTCAGCAGTAACCATATCAGCACTGGCTGTTCCATCATCACTTTTTGGAGATACTTCTACCTTTAATGATTATAAGGCATTGGTTGTTATCTATAATGCAGGGGGTAATGATGGTTTTAATATGTTTATTCCCTCAGGCGAAGATAGTTTGACAGGATATAGTAACTATGCAAAAGCAAGAGAGAATATTAAAGTAGCCAATAGTGAATTAACTCTTCCTCTTAATGATGGAGCAATTGATTTAAGTGCTGGTAACCCTTATGGGTTAAATGACAGCCTTTCAGATGGCTATACCAAAGGTTTTTATAAACATACGGACATGGATATTGCTACCAATGCTCTTATGCCAGAGATAGCCCATTTGGTAAATGAGGGAAAAGTAGCCGTCGTAACAAATGTAGGAAACCTTATTGAACCAGCAACGAAAGAAGAGTTTCTAGCCAAAACAAAAGTTCGACCACCTTTTCTATTTGCACACAACCATCAAACAAAATTGGCAATGACAGGCGAAGCAACACACCTTAATTATACTGGTTGGGCAGGAAGACTGTTTGATAACTGGATAGATGTGAATGGTGGCGATATTTATGGTATGAATATCTCTGTCAGTAGAGAAGAGCATCTCTTTTATGGAGATAAAACTCAAGGGTTAAGAATTAAATATACGGGACCAAGTTCCTATAGACGGATTAACCGAGATATTTATAATCAACTACTTGCGACAACCGAAGATGATAAGTTTAGAAAACTCTATAAAGAGCTACAAAAACACTCTTTTGATATGCAAGATACCATTGTAAATGATTGGGAAAACAACTCTCCAACCTTTACCTCAACCAATGCTTATGGAGCAGAACTCTTCTCTGAACCAACCAATGCACAATTACAACAGAGTAAACCAACTTTGGCATCTACAGATATAATAAAAGAATTAAAAGCTGTAGCCAGATTGGCATATATTGGTAAAAATCGTGGTTTAAAACGGCAAATATTCTTTGTTTATGATGGTGGATATGATACACACAATAATCAGTCTGTACAACATGCAAGAAAACTACGAGGAATGAGTTTAGGAATTGGAGATTTCATGAAAGCCCTTAAAGAGATGGGTATAGAGAATGAAGTGACCACCTTCAACATTTCAGACTTTGGTAGAAGTATTGGCGAGAATGGAGATGGAACCGACCATGCGTGGGGAAGTAACTGTTTTGTAGTAGGAGGTGCTGTTAATGGTGGTCTCTACGGAACACTACCCAACTTAACATTGGGTGGAGATGATGATATTGGCAGAAAAGGAAGATTAATTCCAACAACTTCTATGAGTCAATACTATGGAACTATTGTAAAGTGGTTTGGAGCAGATGAAGCAACACTACAACTAATTGTTCCCGAATTAAGAAATTTCCCTGTTCAAGACTTAGGCTTTATGAAAAGTTCTTAAGTAAATACGATTTTACAATTACAATGCTATACTTTCAGAAAAATTAGGAATAGAAAATGACTGTAACTAAATACTCTGCAAATGGTAATGATTTTGTAATTATTATTAGAAAAAAGAAAAAAGATCGTTCAAAATTAGCAAAACGTCTCTGCCATCGTCAAAATGGTATAGGTGCTGATGGTTTAGTCGTTGTTATTCCTCATGCAAAGTATGATTTTGAATGGGACTTTTACAATGCCGATGGAAGCCGTGCTACCATGTGTGGAAATGCTTCTCGTGCTGTGGCTCATTTTGCTATGGAAAAAGGAATTTCAGCCGATGGAACAGCAGAATTTTTAACAGGTGCAGGGGTCATTCGTGGACGGGTAAATGGAAACTATGTTGTTTCAGACATGACAAAGCCCATTATTTTAAGTGAAGAGATTCAAGAAGATAATGAAAAATGGTGGTTTGTCGATACTGGCGTTCCTCATTTGATTGCATTTCGGGACAACATTGATAACTTTGATTTAGAACAAGCAAAACGTCTGCGTGACAAATACAATGCCAATTTGAACATCTGTAAAGTAGAGAACAATACCTTATATGTACGCACCTATGAACGTGGAGTAGAAGATGAAACATTGGCATGTGGTACAGGAATGGTAGCCTGTTTTGTACGTGCTTATGGCGAAAATTTAGTAGATGGAAATGTACAAGTTTTCCCAAAATCAGGGGATGAACTCTATGTTACTTTAGAGGAAGATGTTTACAAATTTGGGGGAGAAGTCACAAAAACATTTGTCGCAGAGACTGTCGATTAGCCAAGAAGAGAGAAGAAAAAAATAGATATTTATGCATAAAGCTTCTTTCTTTCACACAGTTCTCTCACAATAATTATGTTAAAATTGTGACTTATTATTAAATAAGGAATTAAACATGCACACTAAAATAACGCTATTGGTTACTTCTCTACTCTTAAGTTCAGCTCTTCTATTTGGAAAAACATTGGTTACGGTAAATGGTCATGCTATTTCAGATACTCTTATTCCTCCAGGATATGAAAAACTTAATGACCTTCAACGTTCTAACTTAATGGAACAACTCATCAAAGAGGAGTTACTTCATTCAAAGCTTCTAAAGAGTTCTCTTGTCAAGGATTCTCAATTTCAAAAGGTTTTTAATGAACAGAAAAAAGTGACCCAAGAACAGTACAAAAAACGAACAGGAAAAACACTCGATAAAAATCAAATTCGAGCGATAAAAGGTTCTATAGCTGTAGCCCTCTATCAACAAAATGCATTTAAAAATACAAAGGTTTCCAGCAGTGAAATCAAAGATTTTTATAATCAAAACCCTCAAAGTTTTAAATACCCAGACTCTATAGAGATAGCCAATATTATTGTACAAACGCAAAGTGAAGCCAATAAAATACACAAAAAATTAAAAAAATCTACAGACTTGGATAAAGATTTTATAAAAGAAGCCAATGCACATAAACAAAATGGCTATATGGGGTGGTTTGGAAAAGGCTCTGCACCTGAAAATCTTTTTAATAAAGCCTATAAATATAAACGAAAAACACTCTTGAATCGCCCTGTAAAAACCAAACATGGATACAACATTGTCTATCTTTTAAATAAAAAAGCAGCGGGAACCATTCGCTTTTCAGAAGCAAAAGAGCGTATTAAACAGATGTTAAAACAGAAGAAAGTAATAGAAAATTTAAAAAATGAAGTTGATGAACTTTACAGCTCAGCTGAAATAATTTATTAAACTTAAAAATATATTAAAAATATAATTAATTATATAAAGATATATATATTTAATGTACTTTAATGAAAGAGTGGATATACTTAGGAAAGTATTAAGAAACCATATTAAAGGATAGATTATGAAATTGACGTTTACAAAAGAAACTATTGATGAAGCTATAAGAAATGGTTGTCAAACCATCAGTGAATTGAATGATTTTATTCTTGGAATTGGTCTCTACTCTCCCTTGAGACTCTTAATGAAGTAAGCCTAAAGCCTACTTCATCTTCTCTTTTTTCTCTTTACGATACTCTAAATACGTAAGTAACAAGATAATTGCTACACCCAAATTAATCATCATATCAGCATAGTTAAAAACAGCAAAATTAAAACCACAATGCCATGCAATATAATCAATTACACCTTCATGAATAAATCGGTCATAAAGATTACCAAAAGCACCCCCTAAAATGAGACCAATAGGAAAAGCATACTTTTTAATATAACCATCATACAATACATATGCAACAATTCCAATGATTAATAAAAGTTGTACCCATTTTAAATTATCCCCTAAGATTTCTAACATATTAAATGCAACACCATGATTATAATGCAACTCCAAATCAATACAAGAACCTTTTAAAATGGTGGCATATTCTGCACCATTTACAGCATCCATTGCCATTATTTTTAGGTTTTGATCAATAATAAATGTACCAACAGCAACTAAAAAAAAGATAACTAAAGAACGCATCATACCAAGGCCTTCTTGAAGAACCTAACCGTTTTATCCATCATAATATGTAAAGAGTGTTGCTCTTTTCCTTCTAATAGAATACGGAGAAGATTTTCTGTTCCAGAGTAACGTACTAAATGACGCATGCCTTTTGATTCTATCTCTGCAAAAAGTTCTTTTACCCCTTTAATTTCATCAATAGGTACTTTATGAGATATTTTCAAATTGGCTTGTTCTTGGGGATAGAGTTCAAAAACATCGAACGCTTCGGATGCAGTCTTATTGGTTTCAATCATGTAAGCAAATGCTTGCAGTGCTGAAACCAAGCCATCCCCTGTTTTTGCATAATCAGAAAAAATAACATGCCCACTCTGTTCGCCACCAAAATTAGAAGCAACCTTATTCATCACTTCCAACACATGCTTATCGCCAACATCACTTCGTTCTAAAGTAACACCATGAGAAGATAAATAATCTTCCAAACCTTGATTACTCATAACCGTTGCTACCACTTTATCATTCGCTAATGTTTTTTCATTTTTAAGATGAATGGCTAATGCTCCAATCAGTTTATCTCCATCAACAACTTCGCCTTTTTCATCCACAATCACAATTCTATCTGCATCGCCATCAAGAGCAAATCCTATATCGGCTCGTGTTTCAATCACTTTTTGTGCTAAAACTTCAGGGTGCATAGCACCACAATTGGTATTAATATTGTAACCATTAGGCTCATTTGCCAAAACAATAACTTCTGCACCCAATTCTCGTAACACCATGGGAGCAACAATATAGGCTGCACCATTCGCACAATCAACAACAATTCGTTTTCCATAAAGTGAATATTTTCGAGGAAAAGAGTTTTTAATATGAACAATATAACGTCCAATAACATCATCAATACGCTGTGAACGACCAATCTCTTTTTTCGTTACAAAAGCATTTTCTATACGACTCATGTTGTGATAAATTTCTTCAATTTCTGCTTCACAAGATTGACCTAATTTATTCCCCTCTGAACCAAAAAATTTAATTCCATTATCATAATAAGGATTGTGAGATGCTGTAATCATAATTCCTGCATCACAACGCATATTCTCAGTAATAAAAGCAATTGCAGGTGTAGGCATAGGTCCTATTTGAACCACATCAAAACCAACAGCAGTTAGTCCTGAGACCAACGCATTTTCTATCATATAACCAGATTTTCGAGTGTCTTTTCCAACCAATATTTTATTATATTTACTCGTTTTTCTTAAATGAATTCCAGCAGCTAATGCTAAACGCATTACATTCATTGCATTAAGCTTTCCACCTGCTAAACCACGCACTCCATCTGTTCCAAATAGTTCCATCTATTAACTCCATATTAAGTATTAGAATACAATTCTAACACACTTAATATATAAATCAAGGTGCAGAAAAGGAACTTAGTTAATTTCAATAAGCCCAAAAATTATAATTGTCATCAATTCACTGACTAAAGAAGCACGAATAACCGAAGCCGAAAGACTCTTTTGATTTTTTAAACTTAATGCTGTCGAAACACCTATCATAATGCCAATAATTGCTGGTCTCATCGCTAACTCCTTAATATTTTTAAACATATTTCAATATTATATAATAGTTTATCTGTTTTATTCTTAAATTATTTGTAAGTTAAGCTAAAATAAATCAAGATATAATACGCCAACTAAAAAACAGCATCCCGTTACGTATTACAGGATGAGATAAAGGTCAATTTTGAGTGAAAATTTAATTGGTTATATTGATAGCCTAGGAAACATTACAGATACACAGAGTGCGAATGAAAATATTGAGGCACAAGCTATTGAGTACGATAACTCAGAAGCCTCTTTAGAGATTGTTCGACACTCTACAGCACACCTTATGGCACAAGCCATTACTCAAATGTATACCAATGCTAAGTTCTTTGTAGGACCAAATGTTGATGAAGGTTTCTATTATGATTTTAGAGTTGATGAGAAAATTGGTGAAGAAGATTTAAAGAAAATCGAAAAAACCATGAAGCAACTTATCAAGAAAAAGTATAAAATTGAAAAGTATGAAATTACCAAAGAAGAAGCATTAGTAAAGTTTGCTGAGGATGATTTGAAACAAGCCGTATTGACACGAATTCCTGATGATATTGTTTCGGTTTATAAGCAAGGAGATTTTGAAGACCTTTGTCAAGGTCCTCATGTTCCTGCTCTAAGATTTCTGCACAACTTCAAGCTAACACGCGTAGCAGGTGCTTATTTAGGTGGCGATGATAGCAAAGAGATGCTTACCCGTATTTATGGTATTGCATTTGCTGACAAAGAGACTCTAAAAAATCATTTAATGATGTTAGAAGAGGCAAAAAAACGTGACCACCGAAAAATTGGTGCAGAGATGGAACTCTTTATGTTTGATGAAGAGTCAGGTGCAGGGTTACCATTTTGGATGCCAAAGGGTGCAAAGCTTCGTCATAAACTAGAGACTATTTTACATACAGCACACCGAGTTAGAGGATATGAACCTGTAAGAGGTCCAGAAATTCTAAAAGCTGATATGTGGAGAACCTCTGGTCACTACGCGTGTTATGGCGAAAACATGTACTTAACGACTATTGACGAGCAAGAGTATGGAATAAAACCAATGAACTGTATTGGTCATATTCAAATCTTTAAACAGAGTGGAAAGAGTTACCGTGATTTACCATTAAAATATTATGAATATGGTGTGGTACACCGACATGAAAAATCAGGGGTACTTCATGGTCTATTAAGAGTAAGAGAGTTTACCCAAGATGATGCTCATATCTTCTGTACACCCGAACAAATTGCTTCGGAAGTTATTGATATTGTAGAGTTTGTTGATGCTGTAATGAAACTGTTTGGCTTTGAATACACCATGGAGATTGCAACAAAGCCAGAAAAAGCAATTGGCGAAGATGCTGTTTGGGACTTGGCAACAGAAGGGCTAAAGACTGCACTTACAGAGAATAATTTACCATTTACGATTGATGAGGGTGGTGGAGCATTCTATGGACCTAAAATTGATGTGAAAATTACCGATGCTATTGGTAGAAAGTGGCAATGTGGAACGATCCAAGTAGACTTTAACCTTCCAGAACGATTTGGGGCAGAATATGTGGCTGAAGACAATACAAGAAAACAACCTGTAATGATTCACAGAGCAATTCTTGGTTCATTCGAGCGATTTATTGGAATTTTAA
>Ga0256827_10000350_pt1 | contig 28107 bp, 30 predicted proteins | sample CV84metaG_FD_185977 | JGI IMG/M metagenome (GOLD analysis project Ga0256827, IMG submission 185977) | Hydrothermal vent microbial communities from East Pacific Rise, Pacific Ocean - CV84 | ecosystem: Environmental > Aquatic > Marine > Hydrothermal vents | place: Pacific Ocean: East Pacific Rise...
TATTAAATAAAAGGAAATACTATGAGTATCAAAATGATAGATGCAATCACAAACAAAATAAATTTATATAAAGAACACATATTTAAAGATAGTATAGCAGAATCAAATCTATACAAAGTTTTAGAATCTGGAAGTTATATAGATATGTTAGCTTTTTTACAAGAAGCAGAATTATCTGAAACCAATTATCAATTGTTAATAAATGAATTACCAATTAATATGTTAGAAGAATTAATAGTTAATATTAGAGAAGATAATAAAAGCTTTAAAGCTGTTATTACTTTATTAAAAGAAAAACTTGAGTATCTTCAAATAACAGGTTTAGCAACTGATATTGAAATTAATAAAATTAAAGAAACAATAATAAATAATCCTTACTTACAAACAGAAATGATAGAATATCTATTCAAAAATTCAAATATTGTAACAGCATCCTATATAATGGCATCACCTTTTACAAATAAAGCAGTTTTTCTAAATGAAAGTAATGAAAATATAAACTTAATTATTGAAGAAGCAGTTAAAAATTATGCAGTTAATCAAGATATGGAAGACACTATAAGAAATAGAGGTCAAGAATTGTTAGTTGTTAAATCAAAGACAATGAATATCTAATTATGACTTATTTAGAAATACAAAACTTAGTTGATACTAAACTTCATAACACTTATATGTTTGAAAGTTTTGTTAATGAAGAAGATAATGAACTAATATACTCTTCTTTTGACTATGAAGTTGTTTTTAAATTTTCACAATTAAAAGATTTAGAAGATAATAGTGAATTGTTAGAAATTGATTTTGTTAATTTAAGTAATGGCAATATATTTCATCCTACAAGTTTAGTTTATGACACTATAAATATTTCTATTAATAATTTTATATCAAAAACTTCAAAAAAATATAATAAAAATAAACAATATATCTATCATATGAATTTTAATTTAGTTGATAGAATAGATAATATATTTATTTCTGCATCAAGTGAAGAAGAATTCAATTTCAAATTAGATAGAAGATTAGATTTATATAAAGATAACAATGTTTTAAATGAAAATTCAAATTATACAAGTAATAAACAAATAAATAGCAGTTTTTTAAATGAATATGACTTGATTTTAGACAAGTTAAAAGAAAATACTATAACTTTACCACCAGCAGATAAAGAATACTTTAATAATGAAGATTTTGTATTTACATATGAATTAGAATATAAAGACCAAACTATATATATAATTAAAACTTCAGATATGGAAGATAATATAAATATTTTTACTGATTTAGAAGAACTTAATAGTAATTTTACATTAATAAAAGAAAAACTTCAAAATAAAAAAACTCACATTTCACCTACTCCCACTAGATAATTTATCACATTTAAAAAACTAATAAAAAAGAAATTTAAAATTTTCTTAAATTTAGCTTATTTTAACTTTTGTTTATCTGATTTTATTTATAATACTATCATAACAAAAACAAATAAGGAAGTTTCAAAATGAAAAACTTAAAATTAAAAAAACAACAAAAACAATTAGTGATAGTAGATAACTATTTAACAGATAAGAATAATAATAAGGTAGATTTAGGAATGTTTTCAATAGAAGAAGCAACAGCAATGCTTAATTCATTGTTTGATTGTAAAAACTGTGTAGATTGTAGTTTTTTAGAAAGTTGTATAGGTTGTTTATCTTGTGATTACTGTTTCAATACTGTTGATTCTGATTACTGTTATGCAGTTGATAATTCAATTTCTTGTTCTTGGATAAGTAATCAAGATGATAAAATGGCAAATATTTAATATAAATATTGTTAAAAACCATTAATTATCATATAATATAAGAATAACAAGAAATAAGGAAATTAGAATGATTAGTAAAGAGATACAATATTATCTATCTGTAATGTATAAATATAATACATTGTTTGACCAACCTATTTTACAAAACTCTTTAGAAGATATAAAATTCTTCTATATTTTAAAAATAAAATTAATAGAAAAAGGTTCTCAAGAAGTTAGAGAGTATAAAAAAGAAAAAAATATTTGTATAAAGAAAATGTCTGATGTTAAACCAGAAAACTATTTTCACTTTATATATTTAATAGAAGACAATAAAACAAAAATTTATAATTATGAAGAAAGACCTGAATTAGATTATGCACAACATGAAGTTGAAGAATTAGAATATGAAGATGAATATGATTATATTGATTTAGAATATTTTGATGAATATGAAGATGAAGAAGAAGATTAATATAAGCTTATAATATTTATAGTTTGGCTTATAATAGATATAAACAATAGGAAAAATTATGAGTACAATTTTAAAGAAATTCAATAAAATAAATAAATTATCAAAAAGTAGTTTATTTGATAAAACTAAAACATTAACTAATATTGCTAATACAACTATTAAAGCAACTGTTAAGACTACACAAATTGCTGTTAAAACCACTAAAACAATGACTTCTGATATAATCAATGGAACTTCTAATGCTAATGGAACTTTTGAAGAAGTTAAAGAAGATTTATCACAAAGTAATATTACTTCTGATTTTTTTAATAAACAAGCTGATGATAAACAAAAGAAAAAAGATAAGATAAAAGATACATTATCTGACTTAGAATTTTTAATGTCTGAAAAAGACATAAACTACAAACAATTTCAATCAAAAGATATATTAAAAAATATAGATAAAACAATAGATAATTTAACTGATAGCAAACAAAAGATACTATTAAAAAAGTTAAAGACACAATTAACAACAAAATTAATTAAATCCTTTTTAAAATCCAATCCTACTGAAGAAGAAAAAAAGAAATTCTTAAAGAAAACTTTAAATATAAGTATTGGTAAAGATATGTCAAAAGATTTGAATAAATATGTTAGAAAACATAAATTAAAAATATCTACAATATCTATCAATAAAATATCTTCTGTTAGAAAAAATCAAAATAAAACAATGAGTGAGAAAATTTTAGATAAATTATCACCAGATAATCAAATAAAAGCTAAAAAATTAATAAAAAGAAAAACAGGCTTACAAAAAGCTGCTAAAAGTATTGTAAAAAAATTACCACTAGGAATAGGTCTTGTTGCTAAAGCTGGTGTATTTGTAATAAATAAACTTCAAGAGAAAAAAAGACAAGAAGCAGAAAAAGAAATCACTAAAACAAAAGGTATGTAAAAATGAATGATAATAAAAGTAAAATATATCAAAATTTACAATTAAAAGTAAATGAATTAGAAAATAAAGAAGATTATGAAAATATTATGAAAATATGTTTAGAGTTAGAAACTAATGGTATTGATATATATGAAGCTTTTAAAGTTGATAAATCTATACTGATAAATGAAATTAAAAATTTTAAAGATATTGTTATAGCTAATGCTACTGTTTATGCAATAAGTAAAAATAAAAGTATTCAATTTCAAAATAAAAAAACTATTGAAGAATTAAAATCAAATATATCTGAAAAAACTATTGATTTAGAAGGTTTTAATGATATTATATTAACAGAAATAATTAAAGATAACAACTCCCCTAAAAAATAATTCCTATTTATTAAAATTTATTGTTTTAATCATATAATATATATAAGAAGTAAATAACATTACTTTAAAAACAAAAAATAAGGAATAATTATGAACTTACAAGAAATACAGAAAGAATTTGATATTAAATCAATAAAAACTATGTCAAAAGATACACTAAAAATATCTTTTATAAATGCCACTAAAAAATTTGCTAAAATAGAAGATGATTTAATGTCTGCTATTGAAAAAAAAGAAAGTAATAAATTAGAATTATCTAAATTAAGAGAGGAAAGTATTACTTCTGATAATAACTTAATATCTGCTTTAAAAGGTAGAATAAAATATATTAAAAAAGGTAATGAAGAAGAGGTAAAAGAAATAAGTTCTGATATAAATGACTGTATTAAAGATACAAACAATAAATTATCTGCATTAAACAAGTTAATATCTAAACAAAATGAAGGTCAATCTGAAGATATAAAAGAAATTATAGCTTACTTAGATAAATTTATTGGTGCTATAACTAGTGAAAGAAGAAAAAGAATGGAAAATCCTTCTAAATTTACTAACTTAGAAAATAATGGTAAAAAAGTTATTAAAAAAGAAAAAGTTGTAAAAGTTAAATCTGAACCAGAAGAAGAAATTGAAGAAATTACAACTGAATTAGATGATGAAGATTTTGGTGTTGAAGAAGAATAAAAAATCTATCCTTTAATTTAAAATAGAGTAGTTAAACTTATTTATTTAAAGTTTTAACTATTTCTACCAATATATCTGTTGGGCTACTTTCTTCTTTAATATTATCAAAAACAATTTTATTTTTATCATTCTCTCTAATCATTAAGTTTCTAACAACTGTAATATATAATCTATAATCTTTATTTAAAGTATCTCTTATATTATCCATATTATTATTTTTATTTTCTCCAAGTGCTTTTCTTAAAATTTCATCTGGCATAGATAACACCTCTATAATACTATTTGTCATTTCTTCCATATATTTAATCATATTGTTTTCATATTGTGTTTTTATAGTCTTATCTATATGTTGTGATAATTCTGCTAATTTAGCTGTGTCTTCATCACTTGATAAAGTGAATACAAACTCTTTTAATTTTTTATACTTAATAGTTTTATTTTTATTCTTTTTAACAAACTTATTAAGTGATTTAATATCTTCTTCTTTGCTTATCATAGGTATTAAATTTTTTATTATTTCATTGTTGATATATATATCTTCATTATCTTCATATTTATAAGCTTTCATTTTCTTCCTTTATGTTATTTATCAAAATATTTATTTCTATATCTTCACTATCTTCTTCTAATGAAATTTCTTCTTCATTATCATTTTCTTCTTCTGTATCTGTAAAAGTAATACCATAATCATCTAATTCATCCTCAATCATTAAAATCTCTTCTGATATATTAGAAAGAATTTCTTTTTCTAATTTATCTTCCATAAATTCTTTTTTTATTTCATTAAAATCTGTAACCATGTCTTTATATTCTTCTTTATCTTTTATATCAAATATAACACCAGAAATTTCTTTAATTTTAAAAGCAAAATATTTTTCCATAGAGTATATTATATATTCTTTAAAATTTTCTGCTTTTATTTCTGTAATAATATCTTCAAATAAACTATATTCATAACCAGTTAAAACTATTATATCATCTGATAATTCTATTATTTCTTCTGTATCTGGTAAATTTTTTATAATTTCTCTACCTTCTAAAAATATCTCATTATTTAAAATAGAACTATCATACTTACTTTCTAATTCATTAAACACTTCATAATATTTTTTATAACATTCTAATCTGTTATCATATATATCTTTCATTATATTCCTTTGTAATTGCTTTATATATAGATTATATGAATATTTATCCCTTTTGCAATAATTAAAATAATAATTAACTCTTTTAATCATATAATATAGTTAAATTAAACAAGGAACTTTTAATGGGAATGAATAATAATTTAGATATTAACAAAATTAATGAAAATTCTATTTCTCCTGAAATGGAAGAGGAGCTAGAAGGTCAAAATTATGAAGAGCAAATTAATTTAGATAATATGTTTTTTGAAGAAGAACTTAAATTAGATGAATTAATGGAAGAAGTTAGAGAAGAAGATACTGTAGAAGAATTTGATTTAGATATTGGTTATGATATAGAAATAGAAGAAGATTATTCACAATATGAATATAATGCTGACAACTTTAATATATCAAAAGGTTATTTAGATAATGAAAATATTTATACATTCAAAACAACTCAAGATATAAAAAAAGAAATCCAATCATTATTGTTAGATAAAAGAGTAAAAGAATATGTTGAAAATCTAATGTTTGAAAATCCAGGTCTTATACTATTTAATATATGGAATAACAATTTTTTCAATTTAGCTAAGAAAGAATTTTATAAGATTGAAAAAGAATCTACTTTTTTTAAACAACTAGCAAATTATGATTACAATGAACTAAAAAAGTTTCTTTTTAAAGATGATGAAGAATTTATTTTTAATTTCTATGTATATCTAAAAACTCTTAAACATTCATATAATGCTGAAATAGTAGAAAATGATTTTAATAATAACAAAGTAGATTTAATAATAAGAGATTTTAAAAACTTTGATTTCCAAAAATTTCAAAAAGGATTAAAAGATGACAATTAAAGACTTAAAAAATCAAGGTTTAACTAATTTTTATGTAAAAGATATAGAAGTGTTAGAAGAACCAAGTAAAAAGTATGCTTTAATCATTATTATAATGTATCACAAAGAAACAGGTTTTAATATAGCTATTGATTTTTCTGAAAATACATATCAAGATATGTTTATAATCAATAATAATGCAATTATGAAAAGAGTTAAGAAAGAAAATATGAATAGTGATACTTTAGAAAATATGATTACTCAATTAAAATTAGATTATAAAGTCTTAATTAGTAAAGTATATGGATAAGTTTATATATTTATTCAAGAAAAACTATTAATAACAATAAATAAACATATAATATATATATAATAAAAAAATAAGGTTTTGAAAATGAAAACAAAAAAGATTATTTTAGCTTTGTCAATGGTTACTTCTTCACTTTTAAGTGCTGGAACTTTTGAAATAGTTAATAATGAAAAAGAAATTAAAATTACTGATAAACAAGTTTTAATCATTAATGAATTAAAAAGAATCAAAAGTATTGCTAATCAAGGTCATAAGAAATTAACACTAGATAGACTTATAAGTAGATTTACAAAAGCAGAAGTAGAAAAAGAAATGATTAAATTAAGAATGATGAAAGCTCCTGTGATAGTTACAGAAGAAAAAGAAGTAGAACCTATATTTAAAACAGATAAAACTTCTATATTATCACCTCTTAAAAATACTTCTAATAATTCAAGTCTTGCTTTTGAGAAAAAAGTAAAAGAAAATAAGAAAACAGAACCTAAACAAAAAGAAAAAGATATTAAATATTTCTTAAAGACACTAGATATAGTATCAAAAATAGATTCTATTCAAAAAAATTATATGAATAGAAAAATTTCTGAAGGTATAAACATAGTTGAAAAGAAATATAGTAAAATTATAGTTAATAAAGATGAAAAATTATTAGCAAAAGAAGTAATAGTTAATGATTTGAAAGAAAAAGTAGCAATACTTGAAAGAAAAATTAAATCTTTAACTGATAAAAACTTTTCTGAATTAGAAAATCAAGAATATGTAATTGAAAACATAATATTATTAAGTGTTGTAAAAATTGGAAGTCATTATAAAGCTAAAATATCTCATAATGGTGAAGTAATAAAAATAAATGAAAAAACTGCTTTAGGTAAATTGAAAATTATTAAAATATTTACTGATAAAATTATCATTAAAGATAGTTTAGAAAAAACACATATTATATTAAAAGAAGTAAAGAAACAAAGGGTATCAAAAGAAAACTCTACTGATAAGGAGTAATCATGTTTTATGACAAAGACAAATTAATTCTTGAAATAGGTGGTTCTGTTGAAGAAGAAATATCACCTTTTAAATTTGCTATTCTTTCTGATACCAAGCCTACTTCAAAAACAAAAACACTTATTTTTAAAGATAAAATTAGAATGATGACTACTTCTGAAAATGATAGTATGATTGAAGAATTTTGGTTAAATTATATTGTTGATGATTTAGAAAAATACATACCTATAAATAATCACAAAATGATAGTAAGATTTGTAATAAGTAATCATTTTAATACAAGTGAAAAAATTAACTTTTATTATCAAATTACTAGATTAGAAGATAATTTTGAAATACAAAGAATTTATATTGAAGAAGATAATCAAGTAGTATTACATAGTGAAGCGCAAAAAATAATTGGTGGTTTAATAAATAATACTTCTACTAATATTTCTATGTATGTAGAATTAGAAGAAAATAAATTAGATATGAAAATACTTTATAGTGGTGAAGTTGTAAATGAAGGTATAAGTTCTTATAAAAAGAATGTTCTTGTTGTTGAAACTAAAAAAATTGATTTAGATAAATATAAATTTACAAAAGTTTTTTCTAAACAAGCTCAAAGAAGATATTTTACTATAATAGGGTTTTTCTTAATGATATTAGTTGCAATACCAACATTGAGTTTTGTATTTAAAGATAATATTAAAAAATATTTACCAGCCAAATCACATGTTATTTTAGAAAAACAGTTAAAACAATTAAAAGCACAAAATATGTTTTTACATAATGAAAATTTAAATACTGAAGAAGAAATAGGAATACTTGATAAAGAATTAAAAGATTTTTTAGAAAGAAAACAAAAATTAGAAAATAATTTTAAATATACACCTTCAAAAGTAATGATTAAAAACTTAATAGAGCAAATGTCTCCTATATTAAAGTTGGAGAATAAAAATGTTAAATAAAATAAAACAATTAATTTCTAAAAAAGATAAGGTAGTATTAACTGCACAAGAGCTAGAAGAAATTAAAAAAAATAGAAATTGGTTAAAAGATAATAAAATAAACCAGTTAATGAATAAACATGTTTTAAAAGTAGTGGGTTTAACATTCTCTTTACTTTTTATGATTATGGTTTTTCTTGCTTTATTCTTTATTAACAAATCAAATGAAGATAAATATTATTCATTCAAGGATAAAGTAGAAAATGCTCAAAAATTACATACACAAAAAATTACAAATAAAGAAATTGATGAAAATCAATTATTAGAGATTAAAAGACAGATAAGATTAAATTCTCAAAAAAGTTTAAAAAACATTTCTAATTTAGAAAATTTCAAAGGTATTAAATTTGATTTTGCTAATATGAGTATAAAACCAGTAGGGACACCTATTATTCAAAAAGAAAAAGGAATAATTATTCATAAAATTAAATATTCTTATAAAGAAGATTCTAATGAAGATTTAGTAATAACTTATTCAATTTTACTACTTGATGGTGTAATTGATGGTGTAAAAAAGATAGATAAACAAAACAATATTATATATTTTGTAGAAAAGATTTAAAATTCTTTACTTTTTTCAATATTTTTTTGAATAAAGTAAAAAATATACATATAATATAATATAAGAAGTAAATAATTTTGCTTTGAAACAAAAAATAAAAAACAAAAAGGAAATACTCAAATGTCAAATATAATTATTTATGTTATTCTGATTTCTATACTTACAGCTATAGGTCTAAATACAATCCCTGGTTATGTAGCTTCTGCAAATGCAACTGCTGCTGAACAAGAATTAGTTGATACAATGTCTGAAGGACAATTATACAAAGGAACTTCTGGGGGGACTTTTAAAGGTCTTACAACAGAAAGATTAGGACTTAAATTTGTTGCAACTATTGCAGATGGAACAGATTATCCAAAAGGTTCAACAACAAAGGTAGATACAACAGGTGCTATCACTATTGATACAGTTGTTATTCCAGCTTTAAAAGAGCTTGTTATAGGTGCAACTAATGCAACTGCTACAACTGCTGTTACAAATGCTGAATATATAAAAGCTTTTGAATCAGTTGAAGGTGTTTTTATTAAAATAAATCAAAAACCAGGAGATAGAAATAGAGCTGTTATACAAGTTATATCTATCAATCCAGTTTCTGATGTTCTTTTAATGAACAAAATAGAAAAGAAATTTCAAACAGGTTCTGAAAGAGGTCAAATTGTTAATATAGTTAATGGTACTGACTTATTTGATGGAACTTTTAACTTAGAAATTAAATAAAACTAAAATATAGTAAGATTTATTTCTTACTATATCAACCTTACTAATCCTTTACACCCACCCACTTTTAAATTATCCAAACTTAAAACTTTATAATTAAATAAAACATATTTTTTAACTTTTTATAACCAATATTTTATATTAGCCTAAAATAACTTTTTTTTATCTTTTTTTCTTTATAATAATATTAACAACAAAACAAAAGCAGTAAATAAGGAAACAAGATGTCAAATTTAAAATCAACAAAAACAAAAGAAGAGTTAATAGAATTAAGAAAAAATAATATAAATAATGTATTTTTATTCCATGAAATTGAAAAAAGAAAAGTAGATTATATTTTTAATACAACTAAATATTCAAAAACATTTATAACTTTTAAAGATTTCTTAATTAATTCAACAAAAACTACTATTAATTTTAAAGGTGATAAAAGGTCTGTTCCTTCAAAAAATATAAATGATACAACAACAACTTATGATTTACTTATAATAGATTTAATAAATGAAATAGAAGTGGTTTTGGATATATTTAATACTACTGATAGAGAAATAGCAAAGAAAAACTTTTTAGCTACTGAAAATGGCTTATTTCTTCAAAATATAGTATTAAATGGTAATATCTTTCACAACACTAATATTAAAAATGATATTTTAATTCAATCTGAAATAGCAGATGAACTTTTAATATCAAATATAGATTATGTTAATAATTTTGCTTATAAAAATTATGGGCTTTTTAATAGTCTAAATCAAAAAGCAAACATAACTTTTACAACTTATGATTTTATAGCTAACCTTGCTGAAGAAATAAATCAAACTATATATAAATATGATTTAAATTCTACTGTTGCTTTTACAACTTTTTTACACCAAAGACTTATATATAAGAAACAAGATTTATATGAAAAAATATCAAGTTCTAACCAAAAAGAAAATGCTGGTACAAATATGGGAACAACTGAACATAAATTTCTTCTATCTTTTAAATTATTTACTGAATTAGATAAAAATGACACTAAAAAGATTATGGATATAGCAAATATGTTTGAATTAAACACTACTTTTAAAACTTCTGAAAATAATATTACATCTTCTGCTGATTTAATTTTTTCTTTAAATAATATAATTAAAAATCTAGCTACTTCATATAATGAGGTAGGATACAGAGATACTTTTTTAAATTTCTTACATAAATCTTTTGAAGATGAAACTAAAAAAATAGAAGAAAAAGATAGTTCTAAAAAAATAATTGTTTTCAAAACTATTTTATATATTATTAATGGAAAAATGAATAATGCTACTGTAATTAGTAATAATGAAGAAGATTTTACTGTTTTACCTGTTTATCATACAGAAGAAGATAAAGAAGAAGAATTATATAAATTGATTTTAGAAGATGAAGATTTATCTCTTTCTGCTAAAGCTTCACTAATAGATAAACTTAAAAATGATTATCTTATTACAATAACTGATAGAAATAAAAATACTATTAAAAAAATACTTGCTAAACTAGATAAATAAACATATAATATATATATAATAAAAATTAAGGAACAAATATGAATAATAGAATAAAGAAATTAACTAATATTTTTGCAGAAGAATTAAAAATTTTACTTAAACCAGAATTAATTGACCCAGAAGTTAGAATTACAAGTGGGTTAAATTTTCAAGAATATGAACCAAAACTAATAGAATTAGAAGAATATTTAAGTGGTTTTAAAATTCAAGATAGAGAATTAAGAGAAGAAGAATTAACATTATCTTTTGAATCAATTGAATTAGAATTAGATAAATCAATCAAAAAACTTCCAAAATCCACAATTCTTAAAGATATACAACAAAAAGTCAAAGATATTAAAGAAATGACACAAGATAAAGGCATAAATCAAAATTTATTTGAAAAAGCAAAAGAAATAATGCCACAAATAAATCAAGAAATAAATTCAAATTATTCTATCTATTTAAATAATGTTAAAATTAAATATGAAACATTAATGAATAATATAGCTTCTTTTACAGTTGATGCAAGAATTAGTAATTTTTCAAGAGTACTAAATATAGCTGTTGAAGAAAAAAATAAAAACAGTGATGGATATGAGGCTATGATAAATCAATGTGATATGGAAGGTAGTTTAGCTAATAGTTCTTTATATGAATATAGAAATAATAGAATTAAAGAAATTACTTTATTTCTAGATGGTGAATGGTCTAATGCACAAGATATAGAAAGTCATAAAAGAACTTATGAAGATGACCCAAAAGTAATTTATGGTTATAAAGCAGAAACTATATCACCACCATTAAGTGATGAAAGTTTATTTTTAGAAAATTCTAAATATGTGTTATTTCAAACTGGTTCTGGTCAAAAAGGTTTAATTACAAGAAATCCTTTAATAGAATTTATAGATATTATTAAAATTTTAGATTATGCTATGAATATAGTAATAGTTAGTGAAGAATTGTGGAAATTATATCTACAAAATAAAGGAACTTCCATTGTATATGGTGATGAAGATGCTTTAGTTCATTTACTTAGCTTACTTAAAAAAGCAGTTGAAACAGGAGCTTCTGATATTATTATTACACATAAAGAAGATAATGCTGAAGTGGAATTTATTACACAAGGTATTACTTTAAAAGATGAATCTACTCTTAATCATATTCAAGCTGATAATCTTTTCTCTGTTATAAAAGCACAAGCTGGATTAAGTGAAACTCCTGGTATTGAGTTAAAAGGTAAAATGGCTTTTGTTATAAAAAATACAAAAGTAGAATTTAGAGTTTCAATGGAAAAACAAGGTAATTTAAGATTTTATGCTGCAATTAGGGTATTAGAAAGACTAGATGACACTAAAACTTTTACTTCTTTAGGTTATTTAGAAGAGCATACAGATTTATTAACTACTCTTTTTGCACTTAGTGAGGGTATGATTTTAGTTTCTGGAGTAACTGGTTCTGGAAAAACTACTAGTTTGGCTATTGGATTAAATCAAATGGTTAAAAAAACAAATAAAAACACATTAACTATTGAAGACCCTATTGAAATATCAAATCCTAGAATAAAACAATTTCAAATAGTTGAAGGTGGAACTGGTAGTTATCAAAAAACTGCTAAAGATTATTCTAATTTTTTAATGAGAGCTGCACCACAAGCAATTTTAGTTGGTGAAGTAAGAGATAAAGAAAGTATAGATATAGTTGTTAAACTTGCAACTACTGGACATATTACTTTTGCTACTATTCATGCTAGTTCTGTTATTGGAACTTTTTCAAGACTTAAAAGAGAAAATGTGTCAAAAGATGATTTACAAGATAGTTTAAAAGGTATAGTTGCACAAAAATTAACTCATACTTTGTGTGAAAAATGTAAAATTAAAACTGAAAGAATAAATGGTACTTTTAATAATAAAGAAATTACTATTTCAAAAGGTTTGGTTAATTTAATTAAACTAAAAAAAGAAGTTTCTTTAGGATATTCTGATGAAGAAAAAAATAAAGATATAGAAAAATATAAAGATTTAGATTTTTACATTCCAAACCCTGAAGGTTGTTCTCATTGTGAATTAACACCAGGTTTTTATGGTAGAACTCCTATTTATGAAATTGGCTATTTTTATTCAACTCTAGAAACAAAATTTGATATAGGTAATTTTACTCATGTTACTATGGCAGAAGTTGCAGAAGAAAAGTATATTATGGGTCTATTATCATTAAATGATATAAAAGAAATACTAAGAACAAACTAATCTACTATAAAGCTAATCTAAATGTTAGCTTTATGCCCTCTATATCTCTCTTTTAAATTATTTTTAATATTTTTAATTGTTTTTTATGAATTTCCCTTTTTATACATATAATATAGTTAATAAGATAATGTTATTTATCTTAAAAAACATAAGGAAACAACAAAATGAATAAAAAAATAATAACACTATCACTTCTTACTGCTACTATGTTATCATTTTCTGGTTGTGGTTTATCTGAACCATCACCTGTAAAAAATATTAGCTTTGAGCAATCAAGTAGTTTATCTTCAAAAACAATTAAAAATTTTAAATTTGATATTAAAAAAGGTCAAAGTTTAGAATCAATAGTTGCTAATATTGAAAAACAATTAAGAATTAACATTATGGTTGATGATAAAATCAATTCAAAAATCAATTTACCTAGAGCTTATTTTGATATAACTTTAATAGATTATTTAAAAATAGTTAAAAAAGTTTCAAAATCTAAAAAAGAATATACTTTAAACCAATCTGATATAAACAATACTTATTTTATGGGTTTAACTGATACTGCTGATTACACAAAACAAGTAGAAATAGAAAAAGAAGAACAAGAAAAATTAATTAGATATTTAAAGAAAACAGATATAGAATTTTCTGGTGGAACAAATATAAATGAAATTATTTCTGTATTAATAGAAGATTTAAATTTTTCTATAAATCTTAATATGAAAAAAAGTGAAGTTATGAAAATTGCTTCTGACACTTTAATAAATGATTTTAGAGGAAGTGTTTATGATTTAATTAAATATATTGAAAGAAGTAGAGAATTATTTATATCTATTGATAAAGATAAAGTAACAGAAAAAATTAGATTGGATATCAATAATACAAAATCTATTATATTAAACTTAACTGTTCCACCTCTACAATTTGCTAATACTTCTAATTTATTGGGAAATGCTATTGTTCAAAATACTAATAATGGTGTATCTTCATTAATAAATAAAAATCAAGATTCAATTACAACTGTATCTGTTGATAGTAAAGCTACTACTGCAAATACTAATAATGGTGGTAATTTTGACATATATAAAAATTTAGAAGAAACAATAATACCTTTTATATCTGATAAATCTAAATTTTCAATTCAAAAATCAACAAAAAAATTAACTTTTAATGGCTCTAAACAAGATTTTAATTTTATACAAGATAAAGTAAATCAATTTAATGCTATGTATAAAAACAGAATTAAAATAGAAATAAAATTTTATACTGTTGAAACAACTGATAATAATGCTTATGGTATAGATTTACAAACATTAACAAGCAATTTATTATCAATTAGTGGAAAAAACATACCTTTATCTTTTACAACTAATACTGCAAATTCTGCTGTTGGTAGTGAAAATGCTTTTGGTAGTTTTTCTTTTGGTAGTGAAAGTAACAAATTTGCTGTTGATTACTTAAACAAATATGGTTTAGTAGAACAAACACAATCTCCTATTTTGGTTTCATTAAATTCTGTTCCAGCAACTTTAAACATTGTTAAAACAAAAGATTATGTAAAATCAATCAAAGAAGAGGCTGGATTTGGTGGTACAACTTCTGGTTTAACTACAGGTTTAACTGATTCTAGTTTTGGAAGTTTAAATACACAAACAAATGCTGGACTAGGTAATACTTTTAATCAAGCTGGTTTAATTACAAAAAATGTTGAAGTAGAGAATGTTGAATATGGTTTCAAAATAACTGTTACACCAAATATAGAAGAAGGTTCTGATTATATTAATGTAGTTGTAAAACCTGAATTTACAAATCTTGATGCTATGACTGATTACACATATGAAACAGGAAATCCTTCTGCTGATGGAACAATGCCTACTAATGTTATTAAATTATTAGACCAATCCAAACTTAATATGGGTGAAAATGGTACTTTAATAAGAGTTAAAAATGGTATGAGTACAATTATTGGTGGTTACAAAACAACTGAAACATTATCTGATAAAAATGGTTTTTCTGATAAAGAAAATTCATATATGGACTTTTTAGGAAAAAAATCTTCTAAAAAAGTAACTAGAGAATTGATTATAGTTTTAACTGCTACTAAATTGGAGTATTAAGAAAATGCCTACATATTTAATAATTTCATTTATAGTTTTAACTATATTGACTAAGGTAACTTCTTCATCTGCTGATTTATATAATAAATCTATTCAAAGAGATAAAGTAGAAATAGTAGTGAATAAAATGATAATTATTAAATCTGCAGTTGAAAAGTTTTGTGATAATGAAACAATATTAGTAGATGCTGATTTACCTACAATGGCAACATTGATTTCTACTGGATATTTACCAGATTTTGAATTAGATAATGGATATGAAAATAATGTATCTATTTATTTCAATACTTCAAAACCTACTTATCACTCTTTTGTAGTAAAACAAAATATAGATGATGATTATGCTATTAAAATGTTGGATGGTGGTTATAAACATTCAATTTTTGGAACAAGAGCATTAATAGACACAAATAAATTATCTGCCAATTATGGTGATATGTATTCAACAATTATTATTAAAAATAGTTGTAAATAAACAAAAAATAAGGAAAATTAAAATGAAAACAAAAATTATATTATTATCTTCTGTTTTTTCTAGTCTTTTATTAGCTAGTGAAACAAAAGTTGAAACAAAAAAAGTTGAAGTAGAAAAACAATGCTTTCAAGATATTAACTGTATATGTATATCTTCTGAATGTAGTGCTAAGAAAAAGCAATATATTACAGATATTTATTTAGATACTTATAAAAAGAAATTATCAAAAATGGCTTCTGAAAGTTGTAATTTAAAAATAGATGAAGTTTCTGCTGAAATTACTAAAAATTTAAAAAGTAAAGCAAAAGTATTTTTTAATAAAAAACAAATAGAAATAAATGGTATTACTACAAAATTTAATAATTCTGTAAAAGACAATTCTAAATTACAATTAACTATTAAAGATTTATCTAATGAATTTAAGTTATTAGAAGAAAACCTAATCAAAAAAGAAAAAGAAGTAGTATCTATCAAAAAAGACTTAAATATAGCTAAAAATGCCTCTAAAATGAAGATTAAAGCTATATCTGACAAAACAAAAGAACTATTTAATAAACAACAAGTAATAGTAGAAAAATTAACTACTAAATTAACTCAAGAAGTTAAAAATGCTAAAAATTTAACTATTATGATTTCTAAATTAAATACAGAAATTAAAATGTTAAAGAAAACATTGTTGGAAAGTGAAAATACTATTAAGAAAAGTAATATTGAAACTTCTAAAATAAAAGAAAGTAAAAAATTATCTGATAATAAAGCTATATCTACTCAAAAAGATTTAGATAAATCAAATAAAGAAATACTTACTAATAAAGAAATGATAAAAAATAAAAATATTGAGATTAAAACACTTAAAGAACAAATGACTAAAAACACAAGTGATAAAATAAATCAATTAAATAATAAAGTCAAAAGTATAACTAATAATTTAAAAACAAGTATTGAAAATTTAAAGAAAGATTTAGAATTAAAAATTAAATTAAATGAAGATTTAAATAAAGTTGTTAAATCAAAAGATGTTGAGATTTCTGACAAAGACAAAACAATACAGAAATTAAGAAATAAATTATCTACATTACAAGAAAATGTTAAAAAAATTATGGCTACTTTTCAAAATAAAGTAACTAAGTAATAAATAATATAAAATAAAGGATTAGCTAAATGTTTAAAAAAATAAAAAAAATAGTAATGGGAATAATTAAAGGTGACAAGAAAAAGAAACTTTTATTATTACAATATTTAAAAAGTACTTTAGCTAATGAACAAATCACTAAATCTAATGCTTTACAAATAAGAATTAAAGTATATGAAAAATCTGGTGATTTAGAGTGGGTTGCAAAAATGAAAAAAGCTATTATTGCAATGGATAATAAAGGTGATAGTTTATCTACTGCTTTAGTAAAAGTTGGGATTTTTACTAAAAATGAGAAAGAAAAATTTGATATGCCTAACACTATGGTTGAAGGTATAGACAATGTAATGAAAAATGATGGTGTAGAGTTTAAGACACCTGTTTATTGGTTTGCTGTTTTAGGGTTAAACACTTTTTTAGCTTTAACTTTATACTTAACACAACCTATCATTAAAGACCAAATGCATATAATGTTTGTTTCTGCTGAAAAAGCTGCTAAACAAAGTCATAAAGATTTTAAATATTTAGCATTATATGAAGATAATTCTTTTTTTGAAAAACAACTTGCTGTATTTATTTTTTTAAATATCTTATTTTTTCTTGTTTTTTTTGGAACTAAGAAATATAATAATAAAATGTTCTTTAAACTATTTAGATATAAGAGAGATGAATATACTTTAATGGTATTAAAATCAATTATATATAATAATACTATCAATCTAACAAAACTAGTTTCTTATAAAAAATTAAAAGAAGGAACTACTGATAATATATTAAATGAAATTTATGAAAAAATGTATGATATGACAGCAAGACCAACAGAAGATAGAAAATTATCTACATTATTAGAAGAATATAGTTTTGATACTCAAGCTATGGCAATGATTTCTGGTGGAGAAGATGGACATAATGATGAATGGGAATTTATCAAAATAGCAAAAAACAATATACAAATTTCTTCTGAAGAAAAAGATAAATTTTTAGATAAATTTATGAAAAACTTTAGATTTTATTCTATGTATGTGGTTTTAGGTTATCCATTTGGTGCTTTAGGTATATGGATGATGTTTGATTTAACTGCTTCAATGATGTAAGATTTAATTATCTTATATCACTAAATTCTTTTCCACAATCTCCACCACCATTTTCAAACCAACATATAACTTTATTTAACTCTTCTTCTCTACCTTCTAAACAACTATTTTGTGTATTTAAAAATCTTATATTACTTAAATTCATTCTTAATAAACTTAAAATTTGATTTTTCTCTCTTTCTGTGATATTTGAAAACACTTTATTTTGGCAAGTCTCACATTTTGTACCACAATTATCTAATAATTTACAAAATAATTCTCTTTCACCTAGCATATAATTTCTAATTTCATCACAAATTATAAATAATTCTCTACCTTCAATTTTCATAATATTTCCTTATTTTATCTTTTAAAGCCTTAATTATCTTAAATATTCATATAATATAGTGTATATAACATTAAATGAGGCTTAAATATGAAAAAGATTATTTTATCACTATTATTAACAACTTCTACACTACTATTAGGTAATGTTGATTTTAATTATGACCAGACTACTATAAATAACATTAACACAAAAGAAAATAGAAGCAATGAAAATTATTTAGTGGAATTTTTTAATAAAACACAAGTGAATGAAGAAATAGTTAAATTATCTATTCCACCTCTGTTTAATACAAATGTGGGCTGTGGTGGAATTGGTGCTAATCTTGATGATGTTTATGATGTCTTAATGTCTCAATTTGAAAGCATAGCTAAACAAGTTCCACAATATGTTCTTCAAGAATTTTTAGGTATGCCAGATTTATCAAGTCCTGGTGCTGTGTTTGATTATGCAACTAATTTAACTATTGAATTGGGTTGTTGGAGTTCAATTGCTGGAGTTCAAGTTTTACAAACTTCTACTGAAAGTAGTTTGGATTATATTCAAAAATTATATTCAACTGCTGAAAAAGAAGGAGATACACAAGCTGGTACTTCTATAAATAATGGTGGTGCTTTAGGACATTCTAGTGCAACACAAAACCAAAAAAGAACTATTGGATTAAACAAAGAAGCTGCTAAAAAAACTGTTGCTGAGAATAATGCTGAAACATTAAAAGAAACAACAAAAAAAGTATCTGAATGTATTTTAAAAATGCAAAAATCATATAAAAGATTAATGAATCAAAAAATGCAAAAATTTAAAGCATTAAAAGTTTCAAAAAAGAAAATGTTTAAAAATTCTTGTGATATTATAGAAGAAAAAGGTAAAAAAACTAATTTAAATGACTTCTTACCAAATAAAGGTGTAATTGAATTACCTATTTTTTATAAAACTACAAAACAAGCTCAAAAATTAAAAATGGAAAATAAAATAATAACTTCTGTTATATCTATAAATGCAAAAGGTAAAGTTTCAAACAATGCTTTTATAAAAGATATAGGAATAGATAGTATTTTTACTGACAAATTAGAATTAAGTCAATCTCAATATGTTCCTAATTCAATTAATGAAAATATATATTCAAATGGCTTAATAATAATCAATCAATTCACAACCTGTTTAAATGACCCTTCTGGTTCTAATTGTAGTGTTTTATCTGCTAATAACAACTTCTTATTTGATTTTAATAATAAAATAAATAGTGATGGTAAAAGTAGTGTTAGTTTAATCAACATTTTATTGAAGAAAAAGAGAATTTGTTCTTTTTTAACTTCTTCTAGTGATTTAAAAGATATTGAAGAATCTTTTAATATTATACTTAATCTAAATGGTGCTTATAAAATAAATGGATTATTAACAAAACAAATATTAGATACTTTTATAAGAGATGAATATTGTAATTATCAATTTAGAGAAGAAGTGAAAAAATTAGAATCTTCTATGATAACAAAAATTGAAGACTTAAAAAATTCTATCATATCTTCTAACTACCAGCTTAATAACAAGTTAGATATTTTAAAAGAATATAAAACTGTGCTAGAACAAATAGATATGTCTAATTCTGCTAAACAAAAAAAGTTTGATAAATTAACTTTTATATGTGCCTTTAATAAAGTAAAAAAAGGTAAAAGTTTTAAAATACATTATATGGAAGGTAAAAACAAAAAATCTAAAGAATTTACTAAATTAACAGAAGCTCAAAAGTTTTTTCAAGATACTTATAACACTAAAATAAATCCTTTTTATTCTGCTTATCCTGTAATTATTGAAGGAACTGATTGTATTATAGATAAATCTGCTGATACTTTTAAAGAAATGTATAAAAAATACAAAGAAGAAAAGAAGAAAGGTAAATTAGCTTATTCTAAAATATCAACAGAAGAACAATTAATAGAAGAATTGAAGCAAGAAAGAAAAAAGAGTTTATTACAAGCTATGGAAATAAATAACTATTATGCTGAACTGGGTTATGATGTAATTACAGAATTCTTAGATACTGAATTACAAAAGTATTTAATTATATTAAAAAATTAAGCAAAAAATACCTTTTTGCTTTAAATAAACATATAATGTAAGTAAGAAGATAAAAATAAGGAATTTTAATGAACCAAGAAATTAAAAAAACTAGTTGGAAGACAAAGTTAGTTAAGTTAATATTAATATTAATAGCTTTATCTGGTTTTGTTTTTGCTTTTACAGATATTATGGAAGTAGTATATGAGAATTTTATCTATGTTTATGTATCTATGCTTATATCACCTGTTTTGTTAATTCCATTCTTAATACAAGACAAATTTACTTTTTATACAAAAATAGTTTTCTTTTTTTCTATATTATTTTTAAGCTTAAATAATTACTATATTTTTAAAATGTTTGATAAAAACAAGTATATGGAAAAGATACAACAAACTATTAATATAAAGTTAAAAACTAAAATCACAAATCTTAAAATAGATTTAGAAAATAGAAATACTGAATATTTAGCTTATCCTTCTACACAAACAAAAACAAATGTAGAATTATTAAAGTTTAAAGTAAATAAGGCAGAAGAAGATTTGAAGATTTTAGACATATGTATAACAGATATGGAAAAAGAAGGTTATTCACTAGAAGAATCTGATAAATATATTAAATGCTATAAATTACATAAGAAATATAATGATTATATTAAAGAAGAAAGATTTTATGTTGAAATAACAAATCTTAAAATAAAAATACTAAAAGTGAAAAAATCACTTACTAAATTAATTACAGGAGAATAAAATGAATTTTAAAGAAAACAAGGTATCAATAATAATAGGTGTTGCTTTATCAATAGTAACAATAATAGCAATAGGTAAAGTAACATTAATTAAAGCTGAATTTAATAGATTTCAAGAAACAAATGCTTCAAAAAATGAGGTAATCAATCAAACTAGTAAAAAACTTTATAAACATATTGAATGTTTAAGTGCTAAGTCTTCATTATCAAAAAGAAAACAGTTAGAAGTTTGTGCTGTAATATATAAGGCATATAATAGAGAAGATTGTTTATTAAGTTTGAATGAGGGAAATAAAGCCCAATCAACTAAATTATGTAAGTCTATCTTTAAAAAAGAAGAATACTAAAATGAAAACATTAATCAAAGAAATTATCTTTAATAAAGAAAAAAACTTAATAGAAATTGAAGATACTATTGAATTGGTTAATTTAAAAGCAGAATTTCTTAATTCTACTGAAAATCTATCTATGTTAGAAGAAAATGAATTATTATCAAAAACTGATAATAAGACTATTGAATTGCAACAACAATTTATAATAGTACAAGATGATATAACTTTACTAAAAAATATATTAAATCTATCTATTGAAGATTATGAGAAAGCAAAAACTCAAATTATTCAAATTATAGATAGATTAAAATAATAGGAATTAAAATGAAAACTCAAATCAAATTATCAATAGCTTTATTAACTATTTTAAGCTTAAATACAACATTGTTTGCTGAAAAAGTGGTAGATTATCAATCACAAAATAAAACAACCTCTTTATCTATTGATGATAATGATGGTGCTTATGAGGTAAAAGGTAGTTTTGATTTAGGTTTAGGTGATAATCTTTTAGAAGGTTTAGCTGCAAAGAGAGATAAAGAATTAGATAAAATTTTCAATCCATTAATAGAAAAATTAGAAAAATGGAAAAAAAGAAATATGAAACTTTTAAATACAGATAATTTAGGCAATATGAAAGAAGGTGTTGAAAGTAAATGGATGTCATATATAGGTTTTGATGATTTCAAAAAAGCAGCAGATAAATTTAAAAATAAATATAAAAATGAAGAAGGTGATTCAATATTTGGTGCTCAAGAATTTTATCAAGAAAGTAATGGATTAAATCCTTTTAATCATTTTAGAGAAAAATTAAAAGAAAGTGAAGATAAGGTAAAACAAAAGATAAATGATTATGATGTTTTAAGTGATAATACAAGAGAAAAATTAGCAAAATATAGTGAGAAAATTAGTAAATACACTCATATTGATAGTGATAAGTTAGTAACTGATTATGTAATGAAAGGTAAAGAAATAAAACAAGGAAGTTTTGGTTCTTATATGAAAGATTTAGCATCTGGTAAAAATTCTGGTGAAATGTTAATGGATTTTTACCAAAAACAATATCCAGATTATGTTGCTGAAAAATCTTCAACTGTTTTTAAATTACCTTCTGTATTGCCAAAAACTAATAATTTATGTGATATTACAAAATGTTTATATTCTAAAAGTTGTATAGACCCTATTGATGGACATGATTTAAAAGAAGAATATAACAAAAAACTTAAAGAGTTAAAAGAAAAAATGTTAGTTCAAGGTATATATTTAGCTACTACTACTTTAATGAAAGAATTTGCAATTATGGAATATGTAGATTATGCTCAAAAATCTATGTCTTGTTCTGTTGAAGCAACTGTATCAACTTTACAATCTTCTTTAGGTATTCCTGATTATTTTTCAACTGCTGGTGCAGTAACACTAATAAATGGTGCTGGTGATAAAGCTAAAAATTCTGCTAAAACTGGTGAAGATGCTCCTACTGTTGGTTCTGCTGTTTCTAAAAACAATCAAAAAGTTGCTGATTGTTTAAAAATTGATGACACAATAGCTAAATCAACAAAAAATATTGATGGTGATGTTGGATTAGTAGAGCAACAAGCTGATACAACTGTATTATCTGAATTTGATGTTATGGTTTCTATCTTTATACCTTTCACTGCTCCTGGTGGGGATGTTAAAGTCTCTTCTTCTTCTGCAACTTCAAAAATTGCTGATAAAGCAGTTGTAAAACAATGTATTGAAGAAGGAAAAACAGATAGTTGGAAAGCCTCTTTTAATGCTTGTATGGAAGCAAAATCTGATTCAAATTATGATTTTAAACAAAATATGGATTTTAAGATAAAAAAATTATTTGGTAAAATGAGAAAGCATAAAAAAGTACAATGTATATTAAAGAAAAATACAAATAAGAAAGAAAAATTAAATTTTTCTCTATTAAAATACACTGCAATGTTACCTAGTGCTATATCAACACAATATAATTCTACTCCTTCTACTACAAATAACCCTAAAAAAGCTCTTGAAGCTGTAAAATTATTATTAGAAAAGAAAATTCCTGTTATAGCAAATAAAGATAATAAAAACACAATCTGTTTAGAAAGTTATTTTGAAGCATCAAAAGAAGGTATTAAACCTTTATTTTGTGAGATAAAAGTAAAAGGTTCTGATATTGATGGAAGTGTTGTAGATAACCTATTAGATTTTGATAAAAAAGTAAATAAATATTGTTCTGGTATATCAAATAACATAATAAATGCAGAAACTAAATTAGATTCATACAAAAAAGCTTTTAAAAATGATACACAAGATAGTGAGTTAGAAGATAATATATCTGGTTTATCATATTGTATGAAATATTACAAGATAAAATCTTTTAAATTATTAAATGGTGGAAATACAAAAGCAAATGAAGATACTAAAATTTCTTATATGTTAGAAATGAAATACAGAGATGAAGAAGACACAACTTATTCTGTTGATATTGAAGCTCAAACAAAATTATTTGAAAATACATTTAAAAAATTAGATATGCTTAGTGAAACAGAATTATATAATGTATGTGTTGTTAATCCACCAAGAGAAAGTAAAACAGGCTTAAAATCACCTGTTTATTATTATTGTAAAAGTTTTAAAACTAAATTATTTGATAAAGTTTTAAACCAAGCAAAAAATGAATTTGATTTTGGTGGTTTTGATTTTGAAGCAACTTCTATAAAAATAAAAAGTATTGAAAAAAGAATACAAGAAGTTAAGACAAAATATAGAATAAAATAAGAAATAAACATATAATATAATTAAAGGAAATTAAAATGGAATATGATGAAGAACAATATGAATACTTTTTTAAGTTATCAACTTCTTATATAAGTAAGACAGAAAGTTTTACTTGTTTTAAATTATTTAATGAAGAGATAAATTTAAATCTAGCAGAAAATAATTTTACACACTTAGATGTATTACTAAGTTTATATGAAACTGGTAGTCAAGATGTTAAAATAGCTGTTATTTCCAATCTTATGTTTTATACTAGTTTATTAGAAAAAATAGTAAAAGTAGAACCAGATGCAGAAATAGTAGAAATTATAGAAGAAGAAATTTTAAAAAGAACTTCTGATAAAACTATAAAAGCTCAAGTAATGGTTTTTAAAAAAGCTTTAAATAAATAATTATTAAGACTATACTTATATTATTAATAATTATAATATAAGTATAACAAAATTTAAGGAATAACAATGGAATATGAATATCAAGATATATTTGAATTAGCAAAACAAACAATTAATAAAGAAGATTTTGCAAAATATGAAAAAGTAATACAAGAACAAGAAGATGAAAATAAAAAAAGGGATGAAATAATGGGAATGAAAACTTATACAGAATTAATAATGGCTGATTATACAGATATAAATAAAGTAAAAGAACTTATTAATATGAAAATTACAGGAACAACTGGACCAATCACACAATTATTAATAGAAGAATTACAAGAAAGAGCAAAAGAATATATAAATAATGAAAAACAACTTTATAAAAATATTTCTTTTGATGATTTTAGAACTGGTAATTATACAAATATAGAAATTGAAAGAATAGCTAATATGACTGCTGATACATACAGAATTAATATGCCTAAATCAAGAGAAAAATTTGTTACTAATTTTAAATCTGATTTAGAAGAATTAAAAACATTAACTAATACATTATTACAAAAAGAAAATGATTTAAAAACTTCTATAAACTACAACAATTCTACACCTAATAAATAAAAACAAAATAAGAGTATATAAAATTTAAAATTAAAAAATATACTCTTATTTTGAAATTTTACTAAAAATCATTCATTTCCCTTTTTTATTCATATAATCTATATATAACAAAAAATAAGGTTTGTATCTATGAAAAAAATATTATTATCTATTATTTTATCTATTTCTAGCTTAAATGCTATAAATAATTTAACAGAATTAAATATTACTAATGAAAATTACCAAAAACAATATAATATATCAAAAACAATATTATCTGTAATATCTTCTATAAAATCTAATAATAATAACTTTTTAGTATCTAAATACAAAAACAATAAATTAATATCAATTGATTATTCTAAAAAATGGTTTCCTTCTTTAAGTTTATCTATGAGTTTAATGTTTTCTAATAATGAAATATTTATAGGAAAATATCAATTAAGTTCAAAAACAACTAATAATGAAACTAAATTATTTAATAAAGATTACTCTACTAAGCTTTTTATAAAGAAATATAAGGCAATAGAAGAAATATGTGATACAAATACTAAATGTATATTAAATAAGCTTAATATAAGTAAATATGAATATGAAGAAAGATATAAATTATTAACAAACAAAAAGGTTAAATAATGGCTGTTCAAGAATATTCAATACTATATAATGAAACAACAATACTACATCTACAAAGGGGTGTTTTTAGTTTTATTACCTTACTTCCTCTAAAACAAGAAAAAGATTTAGAAATTGCAAGTGAAGAAAAGAAAAAAACATATCAAGAAAGAATGAATAAAATGATTACTTCTCTTCAAACTTATGATGAAAAGAAAAATCTAGGTGCTACATATAAAATAGTATCTCATTATGAAAAACTTTCTCCATTACAGAGACATATGTTAAATAGAGAAACAAATAATAAAGATATTTTAAACAGAAAAGATATTAATACTACTTTATCTTTTGATGAAATTAAATTAAATCAAAAAATAGAAGAAATTTTAAATGTTGAAGCTTATACAAAAACAGATTTTTTAGTAGTTAAAACTTTTATAAGAATGGCAAAAGCTACTGAAATTTTTGGAGAACCATTACAAGTTGTATTAAAAAAGTTAGATTTTAGTAATATACAAGAATTCAAGAATAATATGAACCTTTTATATACAACTCATACTTCTGCTTATAAAAGTGTGGATTATGAATCAAGTAGAGTTCCTAAAAATGAAGAAATATTAGATATTCTAGGTAAATTATCATTAACTACTACTAAAACATACTATAAAGATTTAAATAATCTTAAAAATAATGTTATCAATCATTCACTTCAAAAAGATGCTATCCAATATGATATATACTTAACTTCAACTTCAGTTCCTGATATTATCAAATTTAATTCTTCTTTTATTTCTATTAAAAATGAAAACAAAACTAAGTTTATAAAAATATTAGCTGGTGAAAGACCATACATTGAAACAGAAGAAATTGAAGGAAAATTTAAAGTTGAATTTTTTATTGAAGGAAATGGAACTATAAAAAAAGTATATTCTAATCTTGTTTATAATTTAGAAAAAAAACAAGAAAGAGGTTATATAAAGAATTTTGTTTTAGCAGAAATGCCTGTATCTTTTGATAAAAATATGGCAGAAAGTGCTAAAGAAGTTTTAAAAAGCTTAGGATTTGAAGAATTTAATGTTGTTACTGAAATAGTAAAAAAAACAACTAGAATTTTTGAAAAACAAATTATCACTAAAAAGAAAATATTAACTGGTTTAACACAATTACCATCTCTTAGTGATAGATTGTATAATAAAGATATAGCTATTCAACACAAAAATAATCAAGATAGTTTATTGCATTATTTGGGTGAAGGTTCTCAATTTTCAAATGTTAGATTTTCTATATCTATAAGATTAGATAATGATAGAACTGATTTAGAAGATTATTTAAACCAAGCTTTTGGACCATATGATTTACTTTGGCAAGAACTTAATGAAAGTATTAGTGATATATCTTCTCCCTTACCAAAATCTAATTATATTACAGTAAATGCTCAAACACTTTTACTTGAGAATACAGAAGTTTCAAAATTATTTGATTTATCAAATGGTAATTCTTATTTTCATGGTGTTGAAGGATATACAGATAAAGATATGGAAAAAGTTTTTAAATCAAATTTATTTTTAAAAACAAAAGATGAAGTTCAAGGTATGAATTTGTTTATAAATACAGAAGCCATGAATTTTTTAATAGTAGCTGCCACCGGCGCTGGTAAATCATTTTTGGCAATTAATCTATTAGATGGTTTTCAAAATGTAGAAAATAAGCCTCTTATTTGGATAATAGATAGAGGTGGTTCTTTTATAGATTTTACTGATATCAAAGGTGGAATAAATATAAGACTGGATAAAAATTCAAATTATACTTGTATGAATCCTTTTTCTTTTGTTGAAGTTACAGCTCAATTAATTAAAGTTGGTAACATGATTACAGATTTTGAAAAAGTTTCTTTAAAAGAAAATGAAGAAGAAATAGATAATAAAGAAGAAATCAAAGTTTTATATAAAGAAATAATTGATTATGCAAA